>Ga0209396_1000036_pt1 | contig 195764 bp, 139 predicted proteins | sample GOMGulsemesocosm_6_FD_184638 | JGI IMG/M metagenome (GOLD analysis project Ga0209396, IMG submission 184638) | Methane-oxidizing microbial communities from mesocosms in the Gulf of Mexico - GOM8C Gulf of Mexico (SPAdes) (version 2) | ecosystem: Environmental > Aquatic > Marine > Cold seeps...
CAAAGTCATTTTTTTATACCTTTGTTAAGCGTGTTATTTTGATTTTTACTAAGGCTTAAACATTAACTTATCCATGAATCATACTCTGCACACCCTACCTTATCGAATGAGCTTTATTTTTAATCTTTTCGCGTATAGCGTTGTTTTTAGCCTGCTGAGTAGCACTTTCTTAGTTCAAGCCAAACCACCTGCAACGGTAAAAATTAATGTTGAACGGGTAGAGAATAACCTTGATAGAAATACAGTAGTGCTGCCTTATGCATTTAGTACCGACGATATGGGGTTTGTGCTAGGTATTGGAGGCATGACTACGGGCTTGTATCAAAAACAAATGTCGATGGGTGGCACTGTTTATGGTGGTGGTGATACCAAAGGTGTAGGTTTAGGTTTGTGGAATTATCGTGTTTTTGATAGTGAACGATTTTTTATTAGTGCTGTTGGCATGTTAGGGCGATATCCGTTAATGCGTGCTTACGCCCCTCTACCTGGTGAAGTTACTGAACAAGGCCAACCACGTGCAGGTGCGAATGATTCAAGTTTTGATGATTTTATTGAGGGCAGTGGCAGCAGTAATTGGTGGGATGTCAGGCTCGAATATGTATTACCATGGGGAGCTGCCAAGCATAGTGGTATGGCAGATTACCACTTACAGGGTGGTTTACTGATAAATAACCCTAGCGTTAAAAGTTGGAATCCACTAAAAACAGGGACTAGTGTTCTAGTCGCTCGGCAGTTCAATCGCTATCAACTATTCCTTGATGAAAATAGTGCCAAAGAGCAGACTGAATTATCAGGGGCTGTCCATGCCATTGAATTAGGCTTCCTTTATGATAATACCGACTTTCCCACTAACCCTAGTCAGGGCAGTTCACAATATATTGCGTTTACCTATAACCCTCAATGGCTTGAATCAAAAGATGAATGGAGCTTTGTCGAAGTAGAAGCAAGTAAGTATTTTTCTTTCGGCAGTACACCCTTTGCCAAACAAAATATTTTGGCGGTTAATATGTGGCTAGGTTATTCACCTAGTTGGCAAGTGAATATTGATGATCAAGGTCGTAGTCAAGTCAGTGATAACGCTCCTTTCTCTGAAGGAGCAACACTGGGAGGCATGTATCGCATGCGTGGTTATAGACAAAATCGTTTTAATGATAAAGCTGCTATATATGCGACAGCTGAATACCGTATGACATTAGATTATAATCCTATTGCTGATATAAGCTGGTTAAGATTCTTAAATTTGGATTGGTTTCAAACTGTCTTATATGTTGAAGGTGGCCGTGTTTCGCCAACCTTTGCCACAGATACCCTATTATCAGATTGGAAAACAGATGTCGGTGTTTCATTAAGAGCGCTAACTGCCGGTATTGTTGTGAGAATGGACATTACTAAGTCAGAAGAAGGTACCGCAATGTGGTTGATGGTAGGGCATCCATTTTGAGCATGCTACTTGTATTACCAAGTTAAATCTCAAATTGTTAAGCTAAGTCATTCTTTAGGTCATTCTTTAAGGTGTTTTTTAAGACACTTTTAAAGGCATCGAGTTGTTGCAGAAATTAATGTTGCGCATGTTAAGTGTAGCTGTATTTGGGATGTTAGATAAAATGTTCTTTATTTGATGAGGAAATATCGTGTGAAAACATAAAGCAGAGTATAGCTCAGCTAGTGATTTTAGAGAGGGATTTAGATAAAGTTAGACATTTATGTGAACTATTATTTGATAAATATTTGATAAATATTTGATAAATATTTGATAAATATTTGATAAATATTTGATAAATATTTGATAAATATTTGATAAATAAGAAGTACAGCTAGATAAATAAGAAGTACAGCTAGATAAATCAGGAGTGTAAAACAAGAAATAATAATGGTGGACGATACTGGGCTTGAACCAGTGACCCCCGCCTTGTAAGGGCGGTGCTCTCCCAACTGAGCTAATCGTCCATTTTAATTTTATATCTTTATGGAAAAGATGGTGGACGATACTGGGCTTGAACCAGTGACCCCCGCCTTGTAAGGGCGGTGCTCTCCCAACTGAGCTAATCGTCCATTTAGTTTTAATTCTTTATGGTAAAGAATTTATTTCAAAGTAAATTGAAATGGTGGACGATACTGGGCTTGAACCAGTGACCCCCGCCTTGTAAGGGCGGTGCTCTCCCAACTGAGCTAATCGTCCATTTTAGTTTTACATCTTTATGGAAAAGATGGTGGACGATACTGGGCTTGAACCAGTGACCCCCGCCTTGTAAGGGCGGTGCTCTCCCAACTGAGCTAATCGTCCATTTTACTTTAAATACTAAATCGTTAATGACAATGCCATCTGCGTTTCAGTGGGGCGTATTATAGGGAGATAGATAAAGCTGTCAACAATAAAGTGACGAAAATGGCTGTTTTTTTCATATAAATTGTCGTTTGATTTATTTTTACTCATAACGATGATTTTCTCTGCTATTTTTAAGAGCTATTAGATAGATAGTTCAAACAAATCACTGTAAAAGATGAATTAACTTTAGCGGAGTGATAAAATGCCGCCAATTTTACACACTATCTTTTACTTAGGTCGTTATTTTTTGACTTAAGACCTTCATATTGAGAACTTTATGACTTTAACAACTCGTTTCGCTCCAAGCCCTACTGGTTATTTACATGTTGGTGGTGCCCGTACTGCCTTATACAGCTGGTTATATGCCAAGAAAAATGGCGGAAACTTTATTCTTCGTATTGAAGATACCGATCTAGAGCGTTCTACCCAAGCCTCAGTTGATGCCATTATGGATGGTATGAATTGGTTAAACCTTGAGTGGACTCATGGACCATATTTTCAAACAAAATGTTTTGATCGTTATAAAGAAGTGATTGAGCAACTACTTGCGTCAGGCAATGCTTACCGTTGTTACAGTACAGCGGAAGAAGTTGATGTTATGCGTGAAGAAGCCAAAGCGAATGGCGGCATTGAAAAATATAACGGTTTATGGCGTGACCGTACAGATCACCCCGCAGATAAGCCTTATGTCATTCGTTTTAAAAACCCACTTGATGGCGATGTTGTTATCAAAGATATGGTTAAGGGCGATATAACTATTAGCAACGAACAGCTAGATGACTTAATCATCGCTCGTTCTGATGGTACGCCTACTTATAACTTAACAGTTGTTGTTGATGACTGGGATATGAAAGTATCTCATGTTGTGCGTGGTGATGATCATATCAGCAATACCCCTAAGCAAATTAATATCCTTACTGCATTAGGTGCAACAATACCTGAGTATGCTCATATCCCTATGATTTTAGGTGATGATGGCAAACGTTTATCTAAACGTCATGGCGCGGTAAGTGTTATGCAATACCGCGATGATGGTTATTTACCAGAAGCACTTCTAAATTACTTAGTGCGTTTAGGTTGGTCACATGGCGATCAAGAAATTTTTTCTCGTGAAGAAATGATTGAATTATTTGACTTAAAAGACTGTAACCGTGCTCCTTCTGGCTTTAATACTGACAAGTTAATTTGGGTAAACCAACATTACATGAAAACCATGGACCCAGAGTATGTTGCTGAGCACTTAGCATGGCATATGAAAGAACAAGGTATTGATACCACAAATGGTCCAGCGCTGGCTGATATTGTTAAGATTCAAGCAGACCGCGTAAAAACTTTAAAAGAAATGGCAGAAATCTCTCGCTACTTCTATGAAGACTTTACCGAACTTGATGCTAAAGCCGTTAAAAAACATTTACGTCCAGTAGTGAAAGAGCCAATGATGTTAGTTAAAGAAAAGCTAGCCGCGTTAACTGATTGGTCACCAGAGCCGATTCATGCAGCAATTAACGATACTGCGGTAGAATTAGAGCTTGGCATGGGTAAAGTTGGCATGCCACTGCGTGTTGCTGCTACAGGTGGCGGTAACTCACCATCTCTTGATATTACTTTAGCTTTATTAGATCAAAGCAAAGTATTAGAAAGAATTGATCAAGCGATCAAAGTAGTTGAAGCAAGAATTGCTGCTGGTTAATGACATTGCTATTAATAAGTCAAATAAGAGGTTTAACAATCAGTTTTACCTTTTTATCCATGTTGAATACCTTTAGGAGTATGCCAAGTGCAGTTTAGTGATTTTGGTTTAGATAGATGTTTAATGGATACCGTTGATCATCTTGGTTTTAGCGAGCCAACACAAATTCAGCAACAGGCTATCCCTGCGGCGATGGCTGGGCATGATTTAATTGCCTCTTCCAAAACTGGCTCAGGTAAAACCTTAGCTTTTATTCTTCCGGCAATACAAAGGTTAAGCAAGAACCGTGCTTTATCGAAGCGCGACCCACGCGTGGTTATTTTAACGCCAACACGTGAATTAGCGAAACAAGTGTTTAGTCAACTGCGTTTATTTACCGCTAACACCCAGTTTAAAGCAGTATTGATTTTAGGTGGTGAAAACTTCAATGACCAAGTCAAAGTCTTAGAGAAGGACCCGCACTTTATTGTTGCAACACCTGGGCGTTTAGCTGATCACTTAAAGCAAGGTCACTTTTATTTAAATGGCTTAGAGTTACTTATTTTAGATGAAGCCGATCGCATGCTTGATTTAGGTTTTAGTAAAGAATTGAGCCTAATAAATAAAGCAGCCGATCACCGTAAACGTCAAACTCTATTGTTTTCAGCGACACTTGACCACGCACAAGTAAATGAGTTTGCAACAGAATTGCTTAGCAAACCGAAGAGAATAGCTATTGATGCAGGACACAGTGAGCATCTAGATATCACTAAACGTTTTTACCTTGCTGATAACCTCACGCAAAAAGAAACACTTTTACAGCACTTTTTAACCACTGAAGCATCACAACAGGTCATTATTTTTACTGCAACACGCAGTGATACTGAGCGATTGGCTAAGTTGTTAAGTGAACAAAGTCTGAATGCGGTTGCGTTAAGTGGTGAATTAAACCAAAGCCAACGTAATCAAATTATGGATAGCTTTGCTAAAGGTCATCACAAAATACTTGTGACAACTGATTTAGCTTCTCGTGGTTTAGATTTAATCAATGTTTCGCATGTTATTAATTTTGATATGCCAAAACATACTGAAGAGTTTGTTCACCGTATTGGCCGCACAGGGCGTGCAGGTACTAAAGGTGATGCTATTTCATTGGTTGGTCCTAATGATTGGTTAAGCCTTAAAAATGTTGAAGCTTTTTTACAACAAAGCATAAGCTTTACCAAAGTTGAGGGCATTAAATCTAAATTTAAAGGGTTGAAACCTAAGAAGTCAAAAGTTGAGAAAACTAATTCAACAGACGTTAAAGCAAACAATGCGGCAACACGTAAGCCTAAGAAAGCAATGAAGAAAACCTTTCTTGATTTACAAGATGTAAGCGATATGAAAATAATTAAACGTAAAAAACCACTGTCAGCAGAGCAAATAGAAGACAATAACCTAGATGAAACAGAGTAAACGTTTTTATTTAAAAAAAATAGGTAAGTTATTGGCTAAGAAAGTATTAATTGAGTCTTAGCCAATAATTTTGTTGTACTTGCCGTCATATAAACGCCTATCAATATAGGAACAACTTATTGATAGGTAAAGTTTGTTAGGAAGTTCACTAAGTCTTTTTCAGCGAGTGGTTTTGAAAAATAATAACCTTGAATAGCGTCACAAGATAACTCGGTTAACAGTTCAACTTCTTCCTTTAATTCTACTCCTTCTGCAACGACTGTTATGCCTAATGCTTTAGCCATTGAAATAATCGCACTGACTAATACTTTGTCATGTTCAACTGTTGTCATCTCTTTAATAAAACTACGGTCAATTTTTAGTATATCTATTGAAAAGCGGCGTAAATAACTCAATGATGAATAACCTGTGCCAAAATCGTCGAGTGCAACTTGACAACCAGATGCTTGTATTTCTTGGAGTAAAGCAATATTATCGCTATTCTCTGGCGCAAGTACACTTTCAGTTAATTCAAAACAAATATCTTTCGGCTTTAAACCTGAGATTTTTATCGTTGTTAGCCAGTTGTTTATCTCGTTCTTAGCACGAGGAAACTCATAAATAGAGCGATTTACATTAAAGACGATATTGTCAAAACCCTGTGCCTTTAGTCGCTTTAACGCTAAGCAAGACTTTCTTAAAACAATGTCACCAATTTGCTTTATTAAAGAAAAATTTTCAGCTACGGGAATGAATTCCACAGGGGATATCCAAGTTCCATTATTGTTCCAACGAACGAGTACTTCAAACTTAAGAACCGATTGTTTTTTTATTGAAACAATCGGTTGAAATACCACGTCAAAAGCATCATTTTTAATGGCATGCTCTAAATCATTTTTCATATTAAGCAGACGAGCGGTATTTTCTTCCATGTGTGAATTGAAAAAACCAAATGAATTCCTGCCATTATCTTTCGCCGAAAACATAGCTTGCTCGGCTTTTTTAAATAAACCGTCAGCATCAATTGCATCATTGGGAAATAATGCAATGCCAATGCTCAAGGTGCAATTTGTCGTGATGCCATTAAGGTGAAAAGGTTGAGAGAAAGCTTTTGCTATGTTTTGTGCCACGCGTTCAGCACCTTGTACGCATGACAAATTTTTAATAAAAAGTGCAAAATTATCACCACTAGTACGTGAGACAATATCGGTATCACGTACCAATAATTTTAAACGGTTTGCGATGAGTATTAGTAAATCATCACCAAAATTATGGCCGTAAAGGTTATTAATACTTTTAAAAAAGTCTAAGTCCATAACATACATTCCATATAAGGTATGTTTGCTACCAACAGTATTATTTTGTTTCTGCTCAGTAACTAAGGTCTGATTCACTTTTTCAAAGAGCAATGTTTTATTGGGTAATTTTGTTAGCACATCATAATAGCGTTGACGTTTTATCTTGTTTTTTGTTTTGTTATGTTCGGTTATATCTGAGAACGAAGCGACATAGTGTTTTTTTTGTTGCTTCGAATCATAAATGATACTAATGGAAAGCCACTCCAAATAGATTTCACCATTTTTACGTTTATTCCAAATTTCACCCTGCCAATTATTTTGTTGATTCAATGTTTCCCACATAGCATGGAAAAATTTATCATCATGCAGTCCAGAACTTAATAAGTTAGGAGGGGTTCCTAATACCTCTGCAATGTTATAACCGGTAATTTTACTAAAGGCTTTGTTAACATAAAGGATCAGGTTGTTTTTATCGCAAATCATAATAGCTTCGTGGCTATTTTCAATAACGGCATTGCTTAGCTCTAACTTTTGCAGGTAATTTTTTTTGTGTAACTCCTTTTCAATTAAGCCTGAAAAAAGCAGGAATAGCGTTTCAATTTCATTGGTATTGTTAATGGCTTCTTGATAAAGGGAAACGAGAATCGCAATGGTCTCTCCCTCGACATTTTTTAGCGGTATACCAAAATAACCTTCAATAGCCATTTCAATAAGCAATTGATCATTTGGGTATAGTTGTTGAACGTTGCATCTGTGACTGCACACAGCGGAACTTGATACCTTTTCACATGGTGTTTGGCTAATGTTATAACTGAAATTTTCAGTGATTTCTCTCTTTGCTGCCACGGAGAGAGTTGTTGCAAGACTGTTGTTATCACTTAAGGTGGCGATAAAAACAAAATCAGCATCTATAGCTGCACTGAGAGCTAGGCAGATATCATTAAAAAAATTAATGCTATTTATGTTGGATAAGCTTTTAACAATGCTTTTTATTCGGAATTCATTCATGAGGCAAGATTAGTTATTAACTCGGTTATTTACTGATTTAGGTTAATTTTTGGTTAACATACGTATTTTATTGTAATTAATTTGTTATTTATTAATTAAAACAAAGGATTACTGTATTTAAAAAAGAGTTTAACTTATATTAATTTAAAAATTCATTGAAAAAGAGGGAAGTTTACTTTAGATCAATAAATTTAGTTAGCTTCGAGGCTATGTCAAAATAAAGGGAGATGTCTGGAGGGAGCACTGTTTCTTCGTTCTAATGTTAACTTAGTAGCAAAAGAGTAACTAGCTAAGGCCAGTTACTCTTTATGGTCCAATGTTTATAGATAATGAGTGTAGATTTTGAAGTAAGGTTAGGGTTTTAATGTTAGCAATTCAATGCGCGCATCAACTTCTGAAGTTGATGGCGTATTAGTATTTATCATTAAACGTTGGTTATCAGCAGATAATAAAATGCTTTCAGGTTGATTACCTTGAGTAAAAATGCTCTGGAATAAATTTTGCTGTTCGTCATACATTGCCAAATAAAAGCCATCAGGCTGTGTTGGATCTATTCTTAAAAAATTTGGTCTGCTGTTATTATGTTCATCTTGAGATGAAATTAATAATAAAGTCACCACATTTTTATTACTCTCTAATAAACCATTATCAATGAATGTTGTGCCATCAAAACTGATCCATTCACTTGTTTCACTGATAGCATAAATATTAGTTTCATCATTAGTTACAACAAAGTCATTGATGAGTTGTGTTTCACTAAGAGATTCAGGTCGATAGCTATGTGTTAGTTTTGGTAATATTGTATTTTCACCAAAATCATTTATTTGTGCCGTATAACGTTTAAATGTTGCGTTATTAATATCAAGAGCAAATAAGCTGTCAGCTATTGTCGCCATATCTATATTGTTGGTAAAATAAGCATTCACGTTATCCCAATAGAGCAGCGCTAAATTTTCATCGGCAAATTCTAGCGTTTCTGTTATAACAAAATAGCGACCTGATAGTCTAATAATGTCCAATGGCTCATAGTTAATGGTACTTGTTTCAATTTCTTCAATACTGTTATCAATAAGGTTTATACGGTAGCGGTGTACAGTTTCACTGGTGGTATTATCCTCCTCATTGGTTATTGTTTCAACGGCCTTGGCTAATAGGTATTCACCACTAGGGTGGATTATTAGCTGCTCTAACTCTGTCCCTTCAGGAGAAACCAATAAAGTACTTTCAAGCGCTGCAGTATATTGGTGATACGTATGTAATTTATTGTTTTTAGCTAGATAAAACTGCGGTAATGAAGGGGAGGCAAGCATATCACTGCTTATTGCTAAGGGTTCGATAAGTTTGTTTTCAACAATTAAATCACTAAGGTAAAAAGCGACATTAATGCTTTCAGCAGTAACACTCATCTCATCTTTAGCAACAATTGTAATCATCGCTGTAGATGTAGCATTGGCGGGTGCCAAGTTGGGATTCGCTGTTACCCGTAATTGGGAATCACCAAGAGGTGTTAACATCAGCCAATCTACCGTTGTCGAAGCTTGCCACTGTAGAACTGATTCTGAGTTACTACTAATGGTAATCGTTTTCTCTAAGGCCGTAATGTTAGTCGTTTTAGTTAAGGCAATCGCAGGTGAGTCGGCATATAAATAAATGTTATCTAAAGCCAGTTGCACCGGGATATGTTTACTATCGCCTGAACTCACTTCGGTGAGGATAATGTTTGCGTAGGTTAATTCTGGAGCTGAAGAATGACTAGGGTTAGCATTTACGCTGATACTTGCATTGCCGGTACCTGATGTTGTATCCAAAGATAACCAACTCGCATCCGTCGCCGCGGTCCATTCATTTTCACTGGTGATTTCAATTGTTTGTGTTGCCACATTAGTGTCACCGAAAGTGGCACTAAAGTTAACTTGTTCGGTGTTTACAGCAATGTCCCAGACTAAAAGTGATACATCAATATCATGTGACGCAAAGATGCTGCCATTATTACTTGTTGTTGATAAGCGTAATTTAGTCTTATATAAGTTAGCAGGTAAACGCTCACCATTAATAACATCAATATATATTGTTGCTGAAGTTGCGGTGACATTTTCAGCGCGGTGACTTAACCAGCGGTTATCTTCTGCTTCAGAAGCAAAGCCAACCAATAAACCATCACCATCAAAGGTGACGTTAATAGCAATAGATTCTGTTGACTCATGTAAAAACTCATTACTAAAACTCGCACTGCTTATATCAGCGGAGATTGTATAAACGGTGTTATCTTTAGAGCTACCGCCGCAGCTTTGTAACATTACCACAAGCAGTAAAATAAATGCCTTTGAAAATATATTATTTATGTTTCCCTTCATAACTAGTCCTGTTGCTGTTGGGCATTTTATTTTCCCGTCAATAGTTTAACGAGTAAATTATTTATTCTAGTGAAATTATCATAGTTAACATGATGATAAAATCACTATTTGAGTATAGGAGTAATAAAAGCGATTACCATCTAATTACATTATTCAGCAATTAATTGTTCAAGTTGGTAACTTGAACTCTCATTACCCAATTGTGCTTTTAGATAGGGCATTATTTCTTCAAGCTGTTTAGTGAGTTCCCAAGGAGGGTTTACGATAAACAAACCAGTGCCAGTCATGCCATATTCATCACTATCTGGTGTTAAACAAAGCTCCACTTGTAATAAGTTTTTCACCTCACTTTGTTTAAAGTTACTTTTCATCTGTTCAACTAAATCACGTTTTACTACCGGGTACCAAAGAATGTAAGTACCTGTAGCAAATTTTTTATAAGCTTTAATAATCGTTTTTACGGCTTTAACGTAATCCTCTTTCAGCTCATAAGGGGGATCAATTAATACCACGCCGCGACGACTTGGCGGAGGTATTAAACCTAAAACACCTTGATAACCATCACTTTGTTTAATAAAAACTTTTTTACTGCGATAACAAAAATCTTCTAGATGTTGAATATCGGTAGGATGAAGTTCAAATAGATGGGTGCTGTCTTGTCTGCGCATAAAGGCTTTAGCAATACCTGGAGAGCCAGGGTAAACCTCAAGGTCACCGTTAGCATTTAGACTATTAATAAGCGATAAATACGGTTTAAGTGCCTCTGGAGCAGATTCATCCTTAATTATTTTTTCAATACCTTCTTTGTACTCACCCGTTTTTTGAGCGTATTCATCGGCTAATTGGTACATCCCAGCGCCAGAATGACTATCAATATAATGAAAACCTTTTTCTTTTCGGGTCATATAATCGAGTGTTAGGGTCAAAACACTGTGTTTTAATACATCGGCAAAATTGCCTGCATGGAAGGCGTGACGGTAACTTAACATAATAAGTAATTAGCTCTTTGGCGGTGGAAAGTAAAAAAGCGATAAGTTATTCAGCATGACTAACTTATCGCTCAAAAGTGTTTAGCTGTCTTTATTAAACTTGGCTTGCTAAATACTCATCGTAAGTACCAGCAAAATCGACAAAACCGTCTTTGGTTATTTCAATAATACGTGTTGCTATAGTTGAAACAAACTCTCGGTCGTGACTAACAAACAACAACGTACCTTCGTATTGCTCTAATGCCATATTTAATGATTCGATTGATTCCATATCCATGTGGTTGGTTGGTTCATCAAGCAATAATATATTTGGGTTGTGCATCATTAGCTTGCCAAATAACATGCGGCCTTTTTCACCACCAGATAATACTTTAATTGACTTTTTAATATCATCAGCAGAGAAAAGTAAACGACCTAAATAACCACGAACCGCTTGTTCATCATCGGTTGGTTGACGCCATTGGCTCATCCAATCAAATAAGGTCATGTCATTTTCAAATTCGAATTCATGATCCTGTGCGTAATAACCGATATTGACGTTTTCAGACCAAGTGAATTCACCTGAATCTTGCTGGTAAGCTACTTCATTCATTAACGTGCGTAATAGGGTAGTTTTACCTATACCGTTTTCACCGATAATGGCAATGCGTTCACCGACTTCAATTAACGCTGAAATATCTTTAAGAACATGGGTATCTTCAAAGCTTTTATTTAATTTTTCAATGACTAATGCATTACGGAATAATTTCTTTTCTTGCTCAAAACGAATAAACGGATTGCTACGGCTCGATGGTTTTACTTCATCTAACTGGATTTTATCAATTCTTTTGGCACGAGATGTCGCTTGCTTAGCTTTTGATGCGTTTGCTGAAAAACGTGCGACGAAGGCTTGAAGTTCACTAATTTGTGCTTTTTTCTTCGCGTTATCTGATAATAAACGTGCTCTTGCTTGTGTAGCAGCCAACATGTACTCATCATAGTTCCCCGGAAAAACGCAAAGCTCGCCGTAATCTAAATCAGCCATATGAGTACAAACACTGTTTAAGAAATGCCTATCATGTGAAATGATAATCATGGTTGAATTACGTTCATTTAACGTTTCTTCTAACCACTGGATAGTGTGAATATCTAAGTTGTTGGTCGGCTCATCAAGTAACAAAATATCAGGGTTTGAGAAGAGTGCCTGAGCAAGTAATATACGTAACTTAAAACCAGGAGCTATTTCGCTCATTAAGCCGTAATGTTGCTCAATAGGAATGCCGACACCAATTAACAATTCCCCCGCACGACTTTCAGCACTATAGCCATCCATTTCGGCGTATTCAGATTCTAAATCACCCACTTTCATACCATCAGCTTCACTCATTTCAGGCAAAGCATAGATACGGTCACGCTCTTCTTTTACCGCCCATAACTCGGTATGACCCATAATCACAGTATCAATAACACTGTTCTCTTCAAAAGCGAACTGGTCTTGGCTTAATTTACCCAAACGTTCACCCGTATCCAGGTTAACGTTGCCAGACGTTTGCTCTAAATCACCACCTAAAATCTTCATGAAAGTCGATTTACCACAACCATTTGCGCCAATTAGACCGTAACGATTACCGCCACCAAATTTCTGTGATATGTTTTCAAACAAAGGCTTAGCGCCAAATTGTTGGGTGATATTGTTTGCTGCTAACATGATGAGTTCCGTCGAATGTTGAAAATTACTGAATTATAACGCCCAGTAAGTTTACCGAAAAAGTAATTTATCAATAAGATAGTTTATTAATAAAAATTATGCGCGCGATTATAACCCAAAGCAGGCAGTAAAAGTGAGAAAAATCATCTGTAGATAATAAGTTTTAACTCAAGGCTTGAGGTCTTCGCAGTGCTAACTGGTGAAGTTAATGGGGTTTTGGATATTCATTGCGAAAAAGAGCAAAAGTACAAATTATCGGAGTATTACCTTGATTACTTAAGTAAATATTTACTCTTGTATATAAATTAGAACTATTTTTTTTGATTAACTTGATAAAAAGCAACTCCCTGCATAAACTTTTAGCAAAATCATGATTTTTATGATTTAACTTCTAGTTGGGGGCGTAATGAGTAAAACAATATTAGTGGTTGATGACAGCTTAGTTTCACGCATGATGATAAAAGCAATTATTTCAGAGCATGCTCAAGGGGCGAATATTATTGAGGCTGCTAATGGGCAAGAAGCGCTTGAAAAATTTGGATCTCAAAAGGATATTGATGTTGCCTTTATTGATTTTAATATGCCAGGTATGACGGGGCTAGAGTTAATTAGCGAATTAGCGCTTAAGATGACAATTCCAAAAGTGACATTGTTAACAGCCAACATTCAAAATGAAATCAGAGACCAAGCATTAGCTGCAGGTGTGACCTTTATGAATAAACCCGTCAATGAAGAGGTTATTGCGACTTTTTTAAATAATTAGTCACATTGTCAACTATCGAGTAATTCTATATGCAAAATAATTTAACCTCGCTTGAAATTGATGCTTTAACCGAGATTTTCAATATTGGTATTGGTCGGGCTGCTAACTCACTAAATCTAATGGTTTCACAAACGGTAGAATTAACCATACCTGAAGTTGAAATACTACCTAATATAGAAGCTAGAAAAAAACTAGATTTTGATACGGAAACGGAAATAAGTGCGGTAAGTCAAAGCTTCTCCGGTGATTTTAAAGGGCAAGCCTTATTAATGTTTAGTAAAGAAAATGGCTTACAGTTGGTTAGCTTATTACTGGGTAATAAAATACCTGTTGAATATTTATCAGAACTAGAACAAGACTCCTTGGTGGAAATAGGTAATGTTATTTTAAATGCCTGTTTTGGTACAGTAATTAATTTTTTGCAGTCGTCCATATCAATTGAAATGCCAGAGTTCATTCAAGGTAACATTAATAAAATATTTACCTACAGTAGTGACAATGATTGGTCGCTGTACATTAAAGTTAAATTTTCTTTGCCGAGTGAAGATATTGCCGGACATATCTCATTTATTATGGATATTACCTCACTAGAAATATTTCAAGAATCTGTGCGTCAATTTGTCTTTGGTATTGCTAACAAAGAGGAAAGTTAGGGCGCTATTATGCAGAAATTATCGAATGATATTTTATATTCAGCGTTAAATCAGCTATCAATAGGCATTATTATTATTGATGAAAAGCAACAGCTAGTATTTTTTAATCAATGGTTAAGTGATTATTCAGGCTTGCAGCTTAAAGAGCAAGAAGGCAAGTATTTAGGCGATGTTTTTCGACAATATAATGAGTCGAGGTTAAGTGATTCTTGTGAATCTGCTTTAACTTTAGGTCTACCATCACGATTGTCGCATACTTTTAACCCAACCCCGCTGCCTTTATTTCAGAAGAATTTTATAGGGGATGAGCAGCATTCAATTCAGCAACAAATCAGTGTAAAAAAAATAGCGCCAGATTTATCTCATTCTCTATGTCAGATAGTAATTGAGGATGTGACCCATATAGTTAAAAAAGAGCAGATGTTGCAAAAATTAGCCGATGATAATAAATTTCAACGACAAAAGGCGGAAGTTGCTAATCAGTCCAAATCCCAGTTTTTAGCCAACATGAGTCATGAAATAAGAACACCAATTAATGGCGTTTTGGGTATGCTTACTTTACTAGCTGATACTCAGCTGAGTAAAACACAACACCATTTCTCTAAACTCGCGACTGTGAGTGCAGAGACATTACTGCATTTAATTAACGATATATTAGATTTTTCTAAAATTGAAGCCGGTAAGCTGGATATTGAAAAAGTTACCTTTAATTTAGTCGATTGTATTGCTGAAACAGTACAAACAATGGCAATTAAAGCGCAACAAAAAGAGTTAGAAGTGATTATTGATAGCAGTGCTTTATTAGATGAATCTGTCATTGGAGATCCAAGTCGTTTAAAGCAAATAATTAGCAACTTGTTAAGTAATGCCATTAAGTTCACCGATAAAGGTGAAATAAACATTACAGTTAGGACCATAACAATTGATGAAACTCACCTTAAACTAGTGATCAAGGTAGCCGATTCCGGTATAGGTATTCCTGGGCAAAAGTGTACTGAATTATTTGACGCATTTACCCAAGTTGACGTATCTACCACAAGAGAATATGGCGGAACTGGGCTAGGACTCACCATTGTAAGGCAGCTGTGTCAACTTATGGGGGGTGATATTGAAGTTAAAAGCCAACAAGGGCAGGGTAGCCAATTTATTTTTCATCTGGTTCTAGATAAAGTTGAGCACCTAACAAAGCCTCGGACACGGTTTAACGAGAAACCAGTGTTATTGATTGATTTAAATGTGAATAGTGGAGAAGTGGTTAGTAAACAGCTGCAGTTATGGGGCCTCAAAGTTGAGTTAAATCATGTGAAATCTGCAGTGAAATCGTTGTGTGATAAAATAAAAAATAACGTTTTTTCAGTGTTATTGATTGATGCAAAGCTGGATGCTAGCTTACTTGAGGTGATTTTAAATTCATTGGCTGATAGCAACAAATCACAGGTAAATAAAACACAAATCATTTTGCTAACACCGATGGATAATGACAGTGCCAGTGTGTTCGTTACCTCATTAAAGCGAAAAGAACAGGTTCAAACTTTAACCAAACCTATTATTGCAAAAGATCTTTACCAAGTATTAACGCGTACCTATTCACCTGAAAATAGCGCTGCAAAGTTTATTAATACCAAGACAGCTGTTGAAGCTCAAGTACTAACAGAGTGTGATAATGACCCAGTGAAAATATTGTTGGTTGAAGATAATAGAATTAATCAAGAAGTTGCACTGGGCTTATTACGCAAGATAGGCCATAGAGCTGATCTGGCTAATAATGGTAAACATGCATTAGAGTTGTTGCAGCAACGTCAATTATCACAGCCATATAAATTAGTACTGATGGACTGTCAAATGCCTGAAATGGATGGCTATCAGGCAACGATCGCTATTCGTTCAGATGATAAGTATCAACTGACGAGTAAGGTTAATATTATTGCTATGACGGCTAATACCATGAAAGGTGACCAAGAAAAGTGTTTAGCCGTAGGAATGAATGATTACCTGGCTAAGCCGATTAATCCAAGTTTGTTCGCAGAGAAAATAGCATTTTGGCTTGATAAGGAGTAAAAGCCTGTGGTGACTAAATTAGTTCATTGGTTATTATGCTTTATTTGTCTTCCTTTATAACATTACTCGCTACGAATTACTTGCTCCTCTTCCTATCTGAACATTGATTAACAGAAAAGCGAATTAATGTCTTTTTTGTTAGTGGCTGTTTTCTTACCTCTGTTATTACCTTAACTAGTTTTGTTTGCTAATAGGCACAAAAAGCACAGTTATTGTCACATATTGCTAAGTAAACTTGAGAAGGGATCATTAATATAATCTTATCGAATTTCCAGAAAGTGATTGAAGCTAAACTGGATTACTCTATTATTTATTCTGAGTCTAAAATATGAAAAAAGGTAAGGTTACGTTAATTATTGTGATATCACTTTTGTTAATAGGTGCTCAATGGCCAATAGGTTTTGCATTGGGTTATCAAGTTAAAAATCGCGCTATGTGTCAACAAGTGCAGGGTAATGCTATTCAGTTTCGTTATGCGGCTGGCGGTATAATGCGCGGAGAGAAAGCAAAGGGAACTTTTCGAACTCAATGGTATGTTGATGGCCTTAAAAAAGGCATGCTGTTCTCGCTAAAGGGCTGTTACGATAATTCAGCAGTATAAATTTATAGTTGACGAACAGAACAGTTATTATATATACCCAAACCACTTGAAGATGCAGTTTCAGAGCTAAGCTAGGAAGTCAGATCAAGGCGCAGCACGAAGGTAATGGTTGTTCCCTTATCAAGTACTGCAACGCAGAACTGTTTTTCTAGCTTAACTCCCTTCGGGCAAGGCGATAAAGGGTCATCTCCTGCGTTATTGATTTCGATAATGGAGCAACCATTATATTCAATCAATGCCTTGGAGCTAACCCTTTTTTCGACTTGCTGAATCCTGCATCTTCAAGTAGCTTGGGTATAGATGGCTCTGCTCGTCAATAAATTACACTCGCTGTTATTTTTTGACTTTTTTCCGCTTGGCAAATTGATTATCGGAAAAGCGTGTTAATCCCTTTTTATGATCCGGAGTTTTCTTACCTTTACCTTGATTTTGTCCTGGACTGGTTTTAAATCCTTGTGAATTGTTTTTACCTTTTCTTCCTTTGTTTGCTAACTGTTGCTCATTGCGTGTTTCTTTTGGCACTAAACAATTAGGCGCAGAGCCAATTAATTTAGTTAAGCCCATTTTAGTTAAGGACTGGCGGATAACAGGCCAGTTAACCGGATCATGATAACGTAATATCGCTTTGTGCAAACGGCGCTGAATTGCACCTTTAGGTACCGTAATAGTGCCGCCTTCTTTGGCGATATTTTTCTTAGTGACGTTACGCAGAGAGTTTATCTCTGTATGATAAAGCGTCGTGGCATTGGCTAAAGGTGAAGGGTAAAAGTTTTGAACTTGATCTAATTTAAAGTTATTTTCTTTTAACCACAACGCTAAATTGACCATGTCTCGGTCTGTTGTGCCCGGGTGTGCTGAAATAAAGTAAGGAATTAAGTACTGTTTTTTACCCGCTACTTTAGAATAATGATCAAACATTTCTTTAAATTTATCATAACTGCCCATGCCTGGTTTCATCATATTAGCTAATGGCCCCGTTTCTGTATGCTCAGGAGCAATTTTCAAATAGCCGCCAACATGATGAGTGGCAAGTTCTTGCACATACTCAGGGTGTTCAATCGCTAGATCGTAACGAACGCCAGAAGCAATCAATATTTTTTTAATACCTTTTACCGCACGAGCTTTTCTATAAAGCTCAATAGTTGGTGTATGGTCGGTATCTAAATGACCGCAAATGGTTGGCCACACACAAGAAGGTTTACGACAAGTCGCTTCAGCTTTCTCACTTTTACAATTGAGTTGGTACATATTTGCTGTCGGACCACCCAAATCAGAAATAACGCCGGTAAAACCAGGCACTTTATCTTGAATATCTTTAATTTCATTAATGATTGATTCTTGTGAACGAGACTGAATAATACGGCCTTCATGTTCGGTAATTGAACAAAAAGTACAACCACCAAAGCAGCCACGCATAATATTTATCGAGGTTTTAATCATGTCGTAAGCAGGAATTTTTGCTTTACCATAACTTGGGTGCGGTACTCGGGCATAAGGTAGCCCGAAAACACCATCCATTTCAGCTTCAGATAAAGGTGTCGCGGGTGGATTTAACCAAATGATTCGTCCGCCATGACTCTGCACCAAAGGTTTTGCTGAAGTAGGGTTTACTTCTTGGTGAAATATACGCGAGGCATGAGCATAAAGTACCTTATTGTCTCTTACTTGCTCAAACGTTGGCAAGTTTATATACGTAGTTTCCCATGGTTTTACTTTTTTATTCCAGCTTTTATTACGACTATAACCCTGATTGTCTTCGGGTGTGTTGTTCTCAGAAGTCTTGCTGTCAGCTGTATTTTTCTGAAGACTTTTCGCTTCAGTAATATTGATTACTTGTGCATTTTTTGTAATATCTGCACTATCGTTTGCCGTTTGGCTCTCATCACACGATTTTGTGGTAATTTCTTGATATGGACTTGGGATAGCTTCAATTTTTCCTGGTCGGTCAATGTCACGAGAGTCAATGCCTTGCCAACCAGGTAGGGCTTCCTTAGCTAAAAAAGCACTACCACGTACATTGGTTATGCTTTTAACCTTTTCACCATTAGCGATACGATGAGCAATTTCTATTAAAGGGCGCTCGGCATTACCGTAAATTAATAGGTCTGCTTTTGAGTCAAACAAGACAGATTGACGTACTTTATCTGACCAGTAATCATAATGAGCAATACGACGTAAGCTGGCTTCAATGCCACCAATAAGTACAGGTACACCTTTATACGCTTCTTTACAGCGTTGAGTATAAGCGGTTACTGCTCTGTCAGGCCGTTTGCCACCTTCATCATTTGGCGTATAAGCATCATCATGTCGCATACGACGTTCAGCCGTGTAACGATTGATCATTGAATCCATGTTGCCAGCCGTAACACCAAAAAATAAATTAGGCTCGCCTAATTCCATAAAGGCATCTTTTGATTTCCAGTCAGGTTGAGAAATAATACCAACACGGAAACCTTGTGATTCTAACATTCGGCCTATTATAGCCATACCAAAGCTTGGGTGATCAACATAGGCATCACCCGTTACAATAATTATGTCGCAGCTATCCCAACCTAAAACATCCATCTCTGCGCGAGACATAGGTAAAAATGGTGATGTACCGTAGCACTCCGCCCAATATTTAGGATAGTCGAATAATGCTTGCTGTTTTTTTTGGATCATATACCACTCAATTTGCTGTGAACCTAACGCTAGAAACTAATACCTAGAAGAAAGTTTAGAAAGCTATACCTATAAATTTAAGTATAAATTTAAGGCGCGCGAGTATAACAGAAAGAGTAGCTGAGACCTAAATAAAAGTTGTTTGTTTTTTGCTCGATTGTTGTTGTGCCAAAACACATCTTTACGGTATTGTGTAGAGGGTTTTACATTAGTGATAGGCTTTGCTTTAATTAACATTTGAACTCTATGTAGAATTCAAATGTAAGTGACACTAAAATTCACAAAAAATATAATAATAATAAAAGGTTTATCCATGAAAAAAACATTATTAGCGAGTGCTATTACCTCCGCTCTTCTCCTTACTTCCTGTGTTCCCGATGGAAAGGTTAATAAAGATAGTACAAGGGGTGTTGCCACTAACGCACAGAACACCCAAATACAAACAGCATCAGCTAAACAAAGCGAGACAGCTCTTAATTTATTATATCAACAAACCACGCAACAACTTTTTCAACAAAGAGCATTCTCAGCCACTATGTTTGGTTTATCTAATAGGGAAGCAGGTCAATATGTAAATGATAAAATTGAAATGTTTACGCCAAAAAATGAGGCAAGGTTACGGCAGTCATTATTAACACTATCTAATGAAATTTCGAACTTCAAAAATGAAGATAAAAGTGTTTCAGGCCAGACTAACCAAAAAGTAATGGCTAGTTTAACTCGCTACTTTGCAGGTAATTCAGATTTTTCTATTGGTTATATTGATTCATGGATGGGTCTGTCAGCTTTTATTGTTAATCAAATAAATGGTCCTTTGATTGATATTCCGCGCATTATGCAAAACGATCAAGCAATAACTAATGAGTCAGAAGCACTCGATTACATCGCTCGTTTAGGACAGTTTGATCGCTTAGCTATTAGCATCATCGAAAAACAGGCCTTTGATGCTAAGCAAGATTGGCTACCACCGGCAGTTACATTGAAGGGAGCTATTCATTATTTGAAAGGCTTTACGGGGGGAAGCCCCGAAAAGCATGCTTTAGTTACAGCTTTTGCAGATAAAGTTAATGCGATTAGTACGTTATCTGATAATGAAAAGAAGTTACTGATAAAGCAAGCAGTCAATAAAGTTCGCATGACGGTCTATCCTGCTTACAAGTCTGTGACAGAAGCAACAGAGCTTTTATTAACTCGTGCACGAAGTGAGTCGGGTATTTGGGCACAGCCTAACGGAGAAGCTTATTATCAAGATGCAATAAAACAGCTTGGGGATAGTGATTTAAGCGCCGAAGAAATTCATCTATTAGGCGTGAATGAAGTAGCACGTATTAGCAAAGAGATGGACGTTATTCTACGCGAGCAAGGTTATACGCAAGGCAGTGTAGGACAACGTATGGTAAATTTAACAGATGAACCTCGTTTTTTATATGATGATACTACCGCTGGGCGAACTGAATTACTCAATGATATTAACGGCTATATAATGGATATCACGACTAAGATGGCGCCTGTATTTAAAACTGCGCCAAGTTATCAAGTCGAAGTCAGAGCCTTCCCTGAAGAAGTGCAAGATGGCTCACCAGGAGGTATGTATACGCCCCCAGCAATTGACGGTAGTAAACCTGGTATCTATTGGATCAATTTACGTGATATGAAAGCGAACCCTCGTTTTGCTTTGAAAACATTAACTTATCATGAAGCAAGTCCAGGCCATCACTGGCAAGCTGCCTTAAACATGGATCAAACAAGCATGCCATTCTTACGTCGAATTGCACCTTATAATGCCTATGCCGAGGGGTGGGCGCTATATTCGGAACAAGTTGCTTATGAGTTAGGCATGTATGAAAATGATGCCTTTGGTAACTTAGGACGTTTGCAAGCCGAGCTTTTTAGAGCTGTTCGTTTAGTAGTTGATACAGGCCTACATAAAAAGCGGTGGACACGTGAGCAAGCAATTAGTTATATGTCTGATCAAACAGGTACTGCTGAGTCCGATGTCATTGCTGAAATAGAGCGTTACATGGCGTGGCCAGGGCAAGCTTTAGGTTATAAATTGGGTATGTTGAAAATTTTATCTTTACGTGAACATGCTAAAACTGAACTAGGTGATAAATTTGATCTAAGTACCTTTCATGATGTGGTTTTATTAGGTGGTGCTGTTCCTATGGAAGTACTTGAGCATAACATTGAGCAATGGATTAAAAGTTATAAGTAGCTAGATTGCATTAGATAATCTCTTTAAATAAGCCTTTTGATTACGTCTTTGTTCTTTTGTTTGATACAGACGTAATCAGCCTCATTATCTAAACTTACTGTCGTTAGTGAAAATGTTTTTTGATAATTAATCAATAAGCTCTATCTAATGATAGTACTGTTTTACCTTAATGTAGTTTGAAATTTTGTTTTTTATCAATGCTTTTAGTTACTGTTTTAAGAACAATACATTGTGTTTCACCTTGTATAGCGCAAGTATTAAGCTCAACTATTTCGTCCTGTTTAAGCATTGCATTAGATAAAATCACGGCGGAGCAGTTTCCGCGGCATAAAACATTTTTTATTTGTTCAATATTTAAATTAATCAATGTCTCTTCTTGTTTAGTACTACCCTGCTTAACTTTTACGTTCACACACAATACCTTTGAAATATCCACGCCATGGATAGTTGATAACTGTTCTAACGACGACTCATCAGGGTTAATAAATAAAACCCATTTCTTTTGTTGTCTATGTTGCTGACAAATAGAGGCATATTGTTTAGATAATTCATACTTGCCAATAATACTTTTTGATTCAAACCAGTGAGGAGAGTTATTATCCTCGTTGCATTGAATTACGCTATTTATTGTTAAGTCTTTGTTGTTATTGCTGATTGTTTGAAGCATAAATTATCCTTTCTAATTATACATGGGTTACTGTATGTATGTACAGTATATGCATTTAATCAGCATTTCAAGTGTTTTTTTTGTACAAGTTCATTTTTTATTTGTTTTTATCGAGTTTATAAGGATAGTTTAGATGCCCTATCATTTAATGTACCAAGTACTCTGTAACCTACATATTGATTAGTATCGGCTATAAAATGGAGCAAGGGTCCTGAGGTCTTAATATCACTGCATCAAAATTCAGCTAGGTTTGCTTCAGCTAAGGGCTAAGCTGAAACAGTTTGAAATATTAGGTTTAGTAATACACTTAAAGTCACAGAAAAAATAACAGCTAAAATAATTCTATGTTGTTCGTGATCGGGGCTGACAAAGCTAAGACCTGATCATTTTTCTTGCTGGTGATTAAGGCTTTAATTATTTATTCGATAAAAAGAGGGGCAATCGTAAATAATAATTGATGCAAGTTATTTTGATTCTATTACTGATAAAGCAGCAAGGATATTTCTTTATGTGCATCTTCCCTGATGGCTTATGGTATTTCAAAATTTTTGAATGATATTTACGAGCCTTTGTTAAAATTGATAGCTAGCAGTGCTAAAAGTTCGAAAATGATGGGGAAATGAGTGTTGTTTCTTATTTTTAGTTTGCTCTTGAAATTGCATTAAGTTGGTTGACTAAGCAGTTTAATAATAGAATGTTCAGCTGATTTTATTTCTGTGGTAGCTGCATTGCTAAACGGGCTAGTTTTCGCCGTAATATAACGACTAATATAAATTAGGATTGTGAAAACATTATGTATTAGCTCTGTCTTTAATGCTTTTGTGTTGTTGTGGTTTTTTATCTCGAGAGAACTATTTTATCGAAGATAACTGTGCTTCAAACTGTTCGGCGCCAGCTTTAACCTGGTAAAGTTTAACTAATAAGTAATCAAGTTCAGGGGCAAACCAAGCATAAGTTACGCGTTTTTTCTCGGTAACTTCTCGTTTTAAGCGAATAGTTTTTACTAAGCCATACGGAAGCACCAGCTCTTCTTCGCCGTCATATTGATAGGTATAGTCCTTAATCGAACCTGATGTACTAATAACTGAATAAGTAAAACGCTCTTGTTGCGGGTTATTTAGTAAGTCTAATCGATTTTGTAAGTGATAACTAAGCTTGTCTTGTAAACCATCGGTTATCGCTAAGCTAATTGTTTTTTCTTTTTTTAAATCTACAGCTGTTTTTTTAGCCAAATCATAATGCCATTCATAATTTTTATCTCGACCTGTACCTTCTCTTTTATATTGGTAGTGGTGTGGTGTTACCTTACCGTTTTCTAAAGACAAAGTTGAGGTTTCAGTGCGTTTATCTGAAAATATTAGCCATTCTATATCGGTCTCATAATGGTAAATAGCACTTTTGCTTTCGCTACTACTGCCAGCAATATTATCGATATAAGCCAACTCTCGAATCGCAGTACCTACGGGATCTGATTTATGCAGTAACGTATAGACTGCACTAAATGCAGGTATAGTTGTCATTGGTTTATTATCATTGATTATATTTTTTGAGGGGAGGTTGTTTTCACTTGCGATTAAGGGAAAAGATAATGTTAAGCAGATATATAAGAGGGGTAATAAAGTGCGCATAGTAATTATCGAGTACTCAATAAGCTGTAAGTCCAATTGATACTAACAGCTTATTGATGTTTAACTATAATTTTTTTGTTATTAATCGTTGGCGTAACCAGACGGCGGTAATACCTTACCGTCTAAAATAGCACGTTCATTAGTCATGGTTAAGCGTTGTTGACATAGCCATTTGATAACTAAAGGGTATATACGGTGCTCTTGTTCGTGCACACGTGCGGCTAAATCATCACTGTTATCTCCCTCAAAAATAGGAACATTTGCTTGTAATATTACAGGGCCGCCATCAAGCTCTTCTGTGACAAAGTGTACACTAACACCGTGTTCTTTATCGCCCGCATCAATTGCACGTTGATGGGTATTTAAACCTTGATATTTTGGTAGTAGGGAAGGATGAATGTTAACTAATTTCCCTTGAAAATGTTCGACGAAGTTTGGTGTAAGAATACGCATAAAACCAGCAAGAACAATAATGTCAGGTTCAAAAGCATCAATCTTTTTGATTAATTCAATATCGTAAGCTTCACGTGAAGTAAAGTCTTTGTGGGAAAGCGCTAATGTTGCTATTTCTGCATTTTTAGCACGCGTTAAGCCATAAGCATCGTCTTTGTTTGATACAACGGCAACGACTGAACCGGGATATTCTTTATCAGCGCAAGCATCAATAATGGCTTGTAAATTGGTACCGCTACCTGAAATTAATACCAGAATTCGACTAGACATGATTTTTCCTTGTTACTTATTATTTATGAAAGTGCAAAAGAAAAGGGCTATTGTATTAGCCCTTTTTATATTTGATCATTTGATTCATTTTTTATGAAAAAATAACTTGCTCTTCGCCATCGGCTTTATCGGCTATTTCGCCAATATGCCAAGCGTTCTCGCCATGAGCAGTTAAAATGTCAATGCTTTGTGCTACTTTATCAGCAGGTACTACAATAACCATACCCACACCACAGTTGAAGGTGCGGTACATTTCATGTGTAGTAATGTTGCCATTTTCTTGTAACCAATTGAAAATAGCAGGCCATTGCCAGCTATCACCTTTAATAACAGCTTGTGCTGTTTCAGGTAATACACGCGGAATATTTTCCCAGAAACCACCACCAGTGATATGAGAAAGTGCGTGAGCTTTAACTTCTTTGAGCATGGCAAGGACTGATTTTACATAAATTTTCGTTGGCTCAAGTAAATGGTCAGCGATTTCCTTGCCTTCTAATAGTTCATTAGTATCAGTGTTATTCACTTCTAATACTTTACGAATTAATGAAAAACCATTTGAATGGGGGCCTGATGAGCCTAATGCGATGAGTTGATCACCCGCAGCAACCTTAGAGCCGTCGATTAACTCTGATTTTTCAGCAACACCAGTACAAAAACCAGCGATGTCGTAATCACCTGCATGGTACATGCCAGGCATCTCAGCGGTTTCGCCGCCAACTAAAGCACAGCCGGATTGAATACAACCTTCAGCAATACCTTCGACAACGGCTGATGCAACGTCAACATCTAATTTACCTGTTGCGTAATAATCTAAAAAGTATAATGGCTCTGCACCAAGTACTAAAAGGTCATTAACACACATAGCTACAAGATCGATACCAACGGTATCGTGTTTCTTAAGGTCAATAGCTAAGCGCAATTTAGTTCCTACGCCGTCAGTACCTGAAATAAGTACTGGCTCTTTATAACCCGCAGGTAATTGACAAACTGCGCCAAATCCACCTATACCACCCATAACTTCAGGTCGAGTTGTGCGTTTTACCGCACCTTTAATGTTTTCAACTAAGGCATTACCAGCATCAATATCAACACCAGCGTCTTTGTAGCTTAAGGACTGTTTTTGTTCGCTCACGAGAAACCTCAAAAAATTACCGATAGAATAAATAGATATCCAATAATAATTCATTAGATATTAAAGTGGCGTATTCTATCAGTGCAGCAACTCATACTCAAGACGAGATAGTACTTCTTAGCCCTCTTTATCTCGGTTTTATCTATGAAGTTATTTTTACTAAATTATTTATAATATTTGCTCATTAAAATAGTTAACATTGTGGTAAGATCTTTATTACAAATTATCCCCTTTGTTTATGTTTTTATTTAGAATGTTTAAATATTTTATTGTTTCATTTTATTTAGTTTTATTTTATATCGCTTTGCTTTTAGTTAGTCGCAATGCATATTCGCTTGAAGTTAATGATTTATATCAAGCAAGTATCAATGTTGACTCTCAAAATCTAAGAGAACGAAAGCGCGCATTAAAAAAAGCGATGGAAGCTGTGATGCTTAAAGTGGGTGGTCAGCTAAGTGTTTTAGATAACGCGATAGTAAAAAAAGCGTTAAAAACAGCAGAGACTAATATTACTCAATATCACTACCAACAATTAAATCAGTCGATGAATATATCGACTAAGAAGCAACTGAGTTTAGTGGTTAGTTTTAATGAAGATAAAATAAATAAACTTTTTCACCAAGCCAACTTACCTATTTGGGGGCGTTTACGACCACAAGTTTTATTGTGGCTTATCGATGAACAGGGTCTACATCGCTCCATTATCTCTAACTCGGTAAAAGTTAATTCGACCATGGCTAATGCGTTGGATATAGATTTTCCTAATGTTGTAAGTGGCTTCTCTCGACAACGTGGCTTGCCGCTACTTATGCCATTAATGGACTTTGATGATGCTAATCAGATCACGTTAAGTGACTTGTGGGGAAGATTTCAACAACCTATTCGTTATGCCTCTGCAAGATATTCTGCCGAAGCTATTGTTGTAATGAGAGTCTCTAATTCTAGTTTAGTCACTTTAGATAATACCACTGACCTAAGCAATAACACCGTTAATGATGTTAGAAATAATAGTCAAGAAGCTATTATTTCTAACAAAGTTGTAAAAAATAACTGCGGTTTATTATGCACTAAAGAACAAGTTACCTATGCATTAGATTGGACCTTGCTTTCTCCACAAGTAACAACAAGTAGTCAAAACATTAACCAACAGCAAATATTTAGCAAACAGTATCAAGGCACAGATAAAACGATGCTCTTGCAGCGTGGACTTGCCGATATCACTGAGGTTATCTATCAACATTATGCACTCTCTACTGAGGTAAGTAATAACTTTATAATTGAAGTTGCGAATATTGAATCTCTTACTGCTTATACTCAGCTATTTGACTTTCTCACTGATTTATCGGCAATAAAATCAGTGACTCTTATTTCAGCAAAAGGTAATGCAAGGCGTTTTAATCTACAATTATTGGGCTCAAAGAGTGCTTTGTTGGCATCACTTAAACTTAATAAGCAGTTAAAACAATATGTCGACCCATTGGCGCAAGTTGATGAGAGTGCTACTCCTATATTTTACTGGGAGCAATAATGAAACAAGTATCGCAATTAACTTTGTCAGTGCAATTACCTGATGATGAAACCTTTGCTAGTTATCATGATGAGTTAAACCAAGGGGTTGTTAAACAATTACAACATTTTTTAAAGCAAACGAGTGACTTGCCTCATAGCTTTTATTTATTTGGTTTATCAAGTGTAGGTAAATCACACTTGATTCACGCAAGTAGTGCTTACGTTGCCGCCCAAGGTAAGTCTTCCGTATGTTTATCTTGTGCTGAGTTAATTAATTTACCTGTAGCGGTTTTAGATGGCTTAGAACAAATTGATTTAATTTGCTTGGATGATATTGATTTAATTGCTGGTAATGAGCATTGGCAACAAGCTATTTTTGATTTATATAACCGATCATTAGAGCAGAATAATTATTTATTAATTACTGGTAATGAAAGTGCCGCGAAATTAGGTATTAGTTTACCCGATCTAGTTTCACGATTAAGTTGGGGATTTACTGAGCAAATAAAACCCTTAGATGACGATAATAAAGTTCTAGCGTTGCAATACAGAGCAGGGCAGCGTGGTTTAGTATTAAGTGATGAAGCGGTACGTTTTTTAGTTAATCGTTCAAGCAGAGATATGGCAAGTTTACTTGATGCACTGGATATGCTCGATAAAGCGTCTATTAGAGAGCAAAGAAAAATAACTATTCCTTTTATTAAAGATATACTTAGTATAAGTTAGTTATCTTTACGGTTTGTTTTCCCTACAGGTTAATGACTATATTTAATTGGCAGTTTACGTTTAGACGTTTTAATTATTCTCAATAAAAACTGTTTAATCAACTTGGTATAATTATTCAATGATCCTATTTTTTTCGTTATGAGCTTAAATACTCCCCGTATTTATCTTTTACCCACCTTAATACTCTTAAGTATTAGTACTCATCCAATTGTGCATGCTGAAGAATCCGTTGATAGTCTCTTTGACTTGACGTTAGAAGAGTTACGTAATGTTAAAATTAAAGTGGCTTCGTTAAATGAAGAAACTATTTCCCAGTCACCTGTACCTGTTAGTTTAATTACCAGTGACATGATCAAGCAAAGTGGTGCACTTACGCTCAAAGAGCTCCTGCTCACTTATGTACCGGGTTTTAATGATATTGAAGATCAAAATGAGATTAATATTGCCTCTCGTGGTGTTTATACCTCGTCGCAACAAAAAATACTTATTATGATTAATGGTCACCGTCTTAATTCTAGAAGTTATTCAATGGCCGCACCAGATAGCAGTATTTCTTTAGATAAAATCAAACACATAGAGGTACTTAGAGGTCCTGCATCATCACTTTATGGTAACGTTTCTTTAACCGCAACGATTAACATTATTTTAAAAAAAGCAAAAGAGACAGACACAACATTAAAAGCATTAGTTGGTGATTACGGACAAAGAGGGTTGTCGTTTATGTCCTCTTATCAAAATGGGAATGTTGATGGTATTATTTGGGCATCGACATACCAAAGTGATGGTGAAGTCATACAGCTAGCTGCAGATGAAGTTTATACTGCTGACCCTAAGGGCTTAAATCAAGCCATATTAGGTGGAGTAAAGGATAAATCAACTTATGATGTAGGTTTGAATTTAACAGTAAATCAGTTTAATGTTTTCTTCAATTCTCGACGTAGTCATTATATTGAGCCATTTACCGGTGGTGGTTTAACAGGTGAACCCTACGATTATAATAATATCGGTAAGATAAATGGCTATAGTCCAGGTTTTGGTTATGAAATGAATCACCTTGATTTAAGTTATAAAGTAAACCTGTTGAGTTGGCAAAATACAACTCGAGTGTATTGGGATAATACCTCGATTAATTCGACCCTAGTAACAGAGCCAAGTATTCCAATTTATGGTGCGCCGCACTGGAAAGATAATTCGTTGGGTATACTGTCAACGTTTGATAAGCCTCTTACTTATGGCGATTTACTTGTGGGTGTGCAGTTCGAGCATTATAAGGTGTATGATTCACAATTCCCGCTAATTATGAAGAAAGGAGTCAGAGGGGAAGTTGAAAAAATGTTACCTAGTGGTAGTGAAAGTAATAGCTCGGTATTTATGCAGTATAAAGTACCCTTTTCTACTCTATGGCAAGCTAATGTCGGCTTTCGTTATGATGAAAAAAATAGAAAAGACACAAAAAATATTCAACAATTTAGCCCTCGTTTTGCGCTTATTTATAGTCAAAACAATACCGATGTAAAACTTTCTTATTCAAAGTCTTTTGTTGATGCCACATATTGGAATCGCTTTTCTAACCTTCCATCATTTATTGGTGCTGATACACTCAAACCTGAAACGTTAGAAACCCTGCAGCTTACCCCTTCATTTTATTTACCTGAATTACAATTACAGCTCACCACCAATGTTTTTTATGATATGGCTAAAGATGTCATTTTTAGAGATAACAGTGCGATGTCAAATAATTATAGTAACTCGGGTAAGTTAACAAGTTGGGGCTTAGAACAAGAGCTCACTTATATTGATGGTGACCTACAGTTACGCTTTAATGGCACATACCGCCAAGCGATATGTAGTGAGTTGATACAAGAAAAAAGTAGGGATATTGCTAACATCCCTTCGCTCACCTTTAATTTTATTGTCGATAAAAAACTGACCGAGAGTCTCTGGTTTAATGTAAGTTATCGTTATATAGGTAAACAGTTTTCGCCTATTGTTATCCAAAAAGACGGTGTTAAAGTAGAAGATCCCTTTCCTGATTCTGGCGTAAACTTCGATGACCCAAATCATTACTTGAGTAACACCAGTTTACTTAATACCAATATACGCTACCTTATTAATGACAATATTGAGCTTTCCTTGAAAGTAAGTAACTTGTTGGATAAAAAATATCAGCAGGGCGGTTCGACTTTGCATCCCTATCAAAAACCGGGTCGTTGGTATGCTGCTAGTTTTCTTTATTCTTTTTAATAGATAAATAAAAAGAATAAACTCTAAGTTAAAAAAGGCACTTTTAAGTGCCTTTTTTAACTTATTAACTTATTAACTTATTAACTCAATATTTATTTTGTTATTATCGGTATCGATTATTTCTAATAAAAGGATCACCACAAGAGCATAAGTTTAACGTAAGAGTATGCGCTAAACTGCATAATCAAGCCCTTTGCTTAATTAATTTTTTAACTGTTATCTGTCTTCTTTTTTCTGATACTCAAGCCAAGTTCTTGCCCTCTAAATTTGGCATAGTAGGTAGCGCCATAAAACATAGTGCTGGCAAAAATCAACTCTAATAGCGCCCATACTCTATCTTCAGGTAATACCCAAAGTGTGGTTAAGCTATGCAAGAAATAAATAAGCACGATAAAGTTTGACCATGCATAGGTAAATGGGTTGCCTTGCAATAAACCTTTTAATGGAAAAAGTAGTGGTAAAGTAAACATCAGTAGCGAGGTGCTTGTGCTCAAGCTTTCACTTGGGCTGAGTACGATAAGCCATAAAGGCATAAAAAATAGTAGAGAAAAATAGCCTGTTAAAGCTATTTTTTTTAAATTATTGGTTGAAACTCTTTGTTTATTCATGTGTTAATTCTTTGCTTATTCATCATGGGGTTAAGTTAGGTATTATTCTGTAAAAAATGTCAGAACATTTTCAGGCGGGCGACCAATAATGGCTTTATGACCATTAGTGACAATTGGGCGTTCGATTAACTTTGGCGTATTGGCCATCGCATTGATTAATGTTTCCTCGCTTGCTCCTTTTAGGCTCTGCTCAGCAAACTCTGTTTCTTTTACGCGCATTATTTCGATCGCTTTACAATCAAGTTGCTGCAATAGTTGCTTTATCTCATCACTTGATAAAGGGGATTTTAAGTATTCAACTATATTGAACTGTTGATTTGCTAGAGTACTCTTTTCCTCTAGCAAGGCTAATGTTTGCCTGCTTTTTGAACACCGAGGGTTATGGTAAATAGTGTACATAGTTCTTATCCTTGATAAATTATTTAATCTTGCTTTTATAATTAGGTTTTATAAACGCTTAAGACGGTTTTCTTGCTCTTGAAATTGTAAAATACGTGCTTTGATGCGTTTTTGTAATAAAGGTTGATCGTCAACAAAGGCATAACTTGTTTGTAGTTCGTCTACCGCTTTAGAATAAGCACCAAGTAAAGCCAATAATTCAGCTTTATTGATATGCATTTGTCCCATTTTTCCTTGTTGGCGAAACAGAGACGTTAAAATATCATAAGCAATAAAATTGCTCGGTTGTACCAGTAAAAAGTCTTGTATTACTTGTGCTGATTGATCATATTGCTTAGCTTTTAGCAGGGCATTGCCATAGTTTAAACTAATAACTTGGTTATTCGGCATTAATAAATTCAAGTTAGCTAACATGCTTAATGCTTTCTCTGTACCTTGGTTTTCGAGATAAACATCCGTCAACGCATCAACATAAAATAAATTATTTTTATCTGTAAGTCTTAATGCTTCTAATAACTCCTGTGCTTTATTGTATTGTTTATCTTCAAAATAAGATAAAGCTAAACCGTATTGAGCACCTTCTTTAGTTTTGTAATGGTTTTTAGTTAATAGTCGTTGATAATATCCAATATTTGTTTTTGGATCACTTTGATACCTTGCTTTAATGCGTGCTTTGGCTAATTCAAAGTTTAGACTTGGTGGTAAAGGTCTTACTGGGTAATTATGAGCTCGTTGTCGAGCATCAGCGATACGTGATTCGGGTAAAGGATGAGTCAATAGCATTGCAGGAGGTTTACTCGCATAACGATATTTTTCTGACATTTTTCTAAAAAAACTTGGCGCACCTTGTGGATCAAAACCACTGTTGGCTAATAAGGTAATACCGACCCTATCGGCTTCTTTTTCATTGCCGCGGGTATAATTAATACTCGCTTGTTGTGTCGCTGCCATCGTAGTCGTTAATGCTGCCATACCAACGGCAGGGTTGACTAGAGTAATTAGAACACTTGATATCATCGCTGCCATTGAGAGTGCTTGAGTTTGGCTCTGTGACTCTAAACGGCGAGCTAAGTGGCGTTGAGTTACGTGGGATATTTCATGTGCAAGTACCGAAGCAAGTTCACTTTCATTATCTGCGGTGGTAATTAAACCACTGTGGACACCAACATGGCCACCAAAAAAAGCAAAGGCGTTTAATTCGTTATTATTAAGCAAGAAGAATTTAAAGGCATAATTTACATCATTAGCATTCTTAACGAGACGATTACCTAAATCGTTAATGTATTCTATTAAAACAGGATCTTGAATAATCGGCTGACTTGCACGCAATTGACGCATCATGGCTTGACCAATTTGACGTTCTTTATCAAGCGATAAGACACTAAAGCCAGAAATACCAATATCAGGTAATTTATTTTTATTATTTTGATCACTATAAGCGTTAGCATTATAACTTGTGGCACATGCGATACATAAGGTAATTATTATTGCGCTAAGCAATGGTTTGATATTAAACAATACAATGTCCTATGAGGTGTTGTTCCTAAATAAGGCAGCTAAAAGCTTATTTAGAACCTTTATTAATTAACTTTTTAATTGAGTGATGTTTATTAAGGGATTATATCACCATTTCTTTTTGCGATTTCTTGATAGAATTGTGCAATATTGTAACCTTTGATTTCTGTAATTTGGAAAGATTCTGATAAGTTCGAAATTAACAGCTCTACTTTCTGGTGCGCGAATCTAATCAATGCCATATCGCCTTTATCACCACTTTGATAACAATAGATACTGAAAGCAACTAAGCTATTTATTCTAAATAACATTTGCATACTCTCCGGTTTCCAATTAATAAAAGGGATGCTGTTCGGACTACTTGTATGTAGAACCGGGTAACAATGTAGCTCATAACCCATGTCACCATATTCATGACGTAATTTTATCCTAGGTTTGTGTTTAACCGTTAAGTTACCTTGCTCATCTTTACTGGCTTCTAATAACTCTAAATTCCAAGCATCAGGTTTTAGAATGTATTTATAGGCACTATCAAAGCCATGAGTTAAAATACCATCTAAATCACCCAGGGACGATGACACTAGGTGAAAAATAGCGGGTACTTCACCCCAGTTTATTTTTCGTTTATAAGCATTAATCTCTTTTAAGTTTGTATGCTCGTGCAATGAGCTCATTTAGTTAATTTTCCTAGTATTCATTTATATTAAGACTTGCCGTAACTGCTACTGTATAGTTGACTTATTAATTGCTTAATCGATTGTCGCAAATTAGGTAAGCAAACTAAAGGGTTGATTTACTATTATCATGATTTTTAACTATGATGGCACAAATGATAAATGCCCAGTACCTCTAGTCACAATGCGTTTGTTATTAAAAAAACTACAATTAGGTGATCAATGCATTTTGTTAATAAAAGATCCCGGTTCACTTAAAGATATCCCTAAGTTATTAAAAAAACAAAGTTACTTTTATAGTCAGCGTAGACTTGAAGATGGTATTGTAGAAGTTGTCATTGAGAGTAAAGCCGAATTAAGTAAAGTTTAATCGCATTTTAAATAGGAAATAAACGCGTTATGTTTAAGTTGTTTAATGATTGGTATGCACGTAAATTTTCAGATCCACATGCTGTTACCCTAGTTGTTATTTTGGTGTGTTGTGCTTTATTTATCGCTTTATTTAGCCAATTACTCATGCCTGTCTTTGTTGCTATTTCTATTGCTTTTTTATTAGATTTACCCGTGAATAAGTTAATTCAATTATCTATGTCACGTACAAGTGCCACCATAATTGTCGTCAGTACTTTTGTTGGTTTTTCGCTGGTTGGAATTCTAGGTTTGATGCCTATTATTTGGCAGCAAAGCAGTCGCTTAGTACAAGAGGTGCCGCATATGGCATTTCAAGGTAAAGAATATTTATTAACCTTGCCTGAAAAATATCCTGATTTAGTGCAAGCTCCGCAAATGGAAACATTCATTTTATTAGTGAATGACAAGTTACTTGAATGGGGACAAGTGGCAGTGCAAGCATCGTTAAACTCTATTTCTGATGTTGTTGCTTTAATGGTTTACCTTATTTTAGTACCTTTAATGGTGTTCTTTTTTCTAAAAGATAAAAAAGATATCTTGGCTAATATAGCCAGATTTCTGCCAAAAGAACGTCGTATGGCTTTGCAAGTTAGTAAAGAAATGAATCAGCAAATTTTGAATTATATTCGTGGTAAAGTGATCGAAATACTCATTGTTGGCTCTTCAACGACTATTGCTTTTATATTCTTGGATTTACAATATGCGGTATTACTTGGCGTATTGGTTGGTCTCTCTGTATTAGTTCCGTATGTTGGTGCAACGGTTGTTACTATCCCTGTGTTTCTAGTCGCTTTATTTCAATTTGGTTTTAGTAATGAACTGGGTTATGTCATGTTAGCTTATGGCATTATTCAAGCTATCGATGGCAATGTTATTGTGCCATTACTTTTTTCTGAAGCAGTTAATTTACACCCAGTAACTATTATTGTTGCAGTCATATTTTTTGGTGGTTTGTGGGGGTTTTGGGGCATATTTTTTGCGATACCTTTAGCAACTCTTGTTAAAGCAGTAATCAATGCATGGCCATCAGCACCTGACACAGAAGCTGAACCATTGACTTGATGTTAGTTGTTTAGCTCAACATTTGTCTTATTTTAATGTCACTTTTTATTAAATACTTAATAAAAGTGCTTAATTAATAGTACTGAATATATACCCATTACCTATAACGTTTTTAGGATTCATTATGAAAATAGCAGTTACGCAAAGAACAATGCCGGCACATAAACGCATGGCTTTAGTTGCTCATGATAATAAAAAAAATGAATTAATTTCTTGGGCAAAAAAACGTGCTGAAGATCTTAAATTTCATCACTTGTTTGCCACAGGAACAACAGGAACTTTACTAAGTAATGCGGTTGGCTTGCCAGTTAAGTGTTTGTTTTCAGGACCCATGGGGGGAGATCAACAGCTTGGTGCCTTGATCGCGGAAGGCGAAATTGATGTACTTATATTTTTCTTTGACCCCTTAGAGTCTGTTCCTCATGATCCGGATGTTAAAGCGTTACTTCGACTTGCCGCGGTATGGAATATTCCGGTAGCAACGAATAAATCAACAGCGAATTTTTTAATGGATTCTGAGCATATGACACAGGCAAGTGAAATTGACGTCCCCGATTATGCAGGTTATTTAGCGGAGCGAGTTAAGTCGTAATACTAGCGGTATCTGCTTGATTAAGCACCAAATCTTAAAACACAGCCTTGGTGCACACCTATAGCCGTTACCATTCAAAGTACGTGATTTAAGTGGGAGTTAAAGTGGCTTTAGGCAAGGCATTCATTTTAAACAATGGTTACTTCAATGTTCAAATGAATGACGCCGTGTAAATCGCTTTTAACCCCAGTGAAGAAGTACTCTGAAACAAGCGTCTTGAATGGCAACGGGTCTATATTAGTTATTATCGCTAAGTGCTGTTAATACATCTAATACAACTTGGTGATGATCCTTGGTTTTAAACTTGTTAAATACGTGGCTGATTTTTCCGTCTAATCCAACAAGAAAACTTAAACGGTGAATACCATCATATTCTCTGCCCATAAACTTCTTTAACCCCCAGACACCAAATTGATCTGCAACGTGATGATCTACATCTGATAATAAAGAGAAATTCAACTCATCTCGCTGACAAAATTTAATTAGACGTTTTACTTCATCAGGGCTAATGCCAAAAACAACCGTATTTAACTTTTCTAACTCAGCTTTTATATCACGTAAACCTTGCGCTTGGACTGTGCAACCTGGAGTCATCGCTTTAGGATAGAAATAAATCAATACTTGTTTTTTTCCAATAAAGTCACTCAGTGAGATAGCTTGGTCATTTTCATTTTGTAGGGTAAAAAGTGGTGCGGTATCGCCAATATTTAGTGTATTCATTAGAGTTATCTTTATTGGTTAGAGTAAATATTTTTGTTTAATCAATATTATTGAGTTTTATGGATTTATAACAAGTTAGTATGGGCTTTCTTAATGCAACCTTGTACATCAATTTGTTGGCATAGTTCTAAGAAATCGTGTTCTAATTCATCTATGCTAATTTTTTCGGTGAGCGCAAATAAAATATCAGCACTCATGTGATTAGTTTTAGGATCTATTTCAGACTTTAATGAAGAGATATCAATTTTTCGCATAGCAAAAAAAGCCGTCATTGTTTTAAGTATACCAGGTTGATCTATACCGGCATATTTGGCTTGGTAATGTTTCACCAAGTCAAAAACTCTATGACCAGAAGTACGTTTCATCATAGTGATTAAATCTAAATTCTGTGCAACTTGTGGTAGACGGGCTTCGATTTTATTAATTGCTCTTGCCTCACCATTAAGTAACATAATAAAGGTGAATTCAGAGCCAAAGAGCGCCATCCTACTGTCTAAAATATTACATTCGCATTCACTTGCTAATTTAGTTAATTCACTAACGCAACCTGTTCGGTCTGCTCCCATTGCTGTTAGTACTAAATACTGTGACATTCATTACGCCTAAATAGTCTATTAAAAGCGCATTGTAGCTTATCACTGATTAAGTTGGAATCTTCTTGAACTTTATTGGTCATATATCTTGTGTTTGCAAAATCACCGAAGTACCATGGGTCGCAATATTTTTTATAGTACCTATTTATCGAAATTAATTTATTAAAATTAGTTTATGAGTATTAGCTTTATATTTTAAAGTGAGCTTAAGCAATAACCTTAAGCCGCAGGAGTTTTAATGAGTCGTCGAACAGTCTATTTTTCATTGTTAGCTTTATCACTTAGCGCATGTAGTTCAGTAAGTAGTAAAAAAGCAGAAGGAAGTTTTGCTTACCAGGATAAATCTGAAGCACAGCAGTTAGCTATTCCAGAATCATTAGAGAAACCAAAACAGTCCCAAGATTTTTTTGTTACGGATAAAATAAATCACAAAGGCCCTATTGGTGAAAAAATGGATATTAGAGCGCCGTCTTTAGTCATGCCAATTGCTGCTTCTTCACGTGTAGTGGATGAGTCAAGTATTTCGATTATATGGTTCGATAAAGTATTAGAAGATGAAGACTTACTCGATTATATTGAAAAAGTAGTCATTGAAAAAATTGAGTCGGATGGTATTACTTACTCTACGGTAGAAGAAGATAAAGAAATTACCTTAGGTAAAGTTGTTGAAGGTGCTACTAGCCTGAAAGAAACAAGCATTAGCAGAAAAGGAATTAGGACATCAATTTTTGAATCTGATTGGTATCATGATGAAGTGGATGTTGGTTGGTTATATGCCGATATCGAATCATCAACCAGCTTGCGATTTCGATACCAATTATTAGCTAAACCTCATGGGCGAAGTGTTTCACTACGCGTATCACTTATTGATTTTCTTAAAACAGATCAGCAAGGCGGCAGTAAAACGATAGACCCGATTGATAAACAAAGAGCTGAAAAAGCAATGCTCAACTCTATTATCTCTTTAGTTGATTATAACTATCGTGTTCAACAGCGTGAAAATCGTTTAATTCGTTCTAATCAAAAATTAGTTACCTTGGGTAAAAATATTGAAGCTGAAGATGCTTTTGTTGTTGAGATGGGTACTGATAAGCTGTGGGAAAACATGCCAGTATTCTTTGAAAAACACGGTTTTACTATTACCGATATTAATGAGTCTAAGAAAATATACTATGTTGATTTTGTAAAACCAGAAACCAGCATTTGGGATGCTATTTGGGGGGATGACGCTCCAGTAGTTGATGTTAGTGAAACACATTATCAATTTGTCTTAAAACCGTTAGATGGGGTTGATGAGAGAACAACTGTAACTATTTATAATGCCAGTGGAGAACCGTTACCTATGGCAACATTAGAGCGAATTTTCCCTGTGATTGAAGCGGGGCTTTCGTTTAGAAATGTTTTTTAAATGAAGCTGATAAAAATATAGAGTCATTATTTTATTTGAAAACTCCGCTAGTCGGAGTTTTTTTTTGTTGATCGTTCAGTAATTGGAGTATTTCACTTAAATGTATATACTAAAGTGAGATACCACTTATATCAAAGGATGATAAACAGTGAAGCTAAAATTAATCTGTTGGCTTGCTATTATTTTATGCGCAAATGCCGAAAGTCAAGAAAGCGTGACATTACAAGTGCGTACTATCGCTGTTGCTCCATATGGAATGATCGCCGATGCTAAATTAGCCGGTGTTTATTTTGAGCTTATGGAATTGTTGTTGGCAAAAAATAAATTAGCCAATAAACATTATATCGATCCGTATGCCCGTATCATGCATGAGTTAAAAATAGGTACAACAGATCTGACCATCATGTTTAAATATTCAGAATTGGAGCCCTATGTCACTTATATCTATCCGTTACCTGCCTTAAAGAATGTCATTATTGGTCGTAATCATGACCATTTCCCTACTGTTGAAAGTTTGAATGGTAAAGTGATTGCCTATTTACGCGGGGCAAAATTTAGTGATAGCGTTGATAATAATTCATCAATAGGCAAGCAAGAAGTCATGGACTTTAATCAAGGACTAATACTGCTAAAAAAGGGTAGGGTTGATGCCATTATTGGTCCGTTAGCGCCGATAAAAAGTGCAGCCAGAAGATTGTCGTTAAAAGACGAATTTTTTGGTGAGCCCTTAGTGGTATCACAAAGAACTCCTTGGTTACAGGTATCAAACAAAAGTTTGGATAAGGTATCAGTAGAGCAACTTAAGGCGAGTCTTGTTTTATTAATAGAGCAAGGTGAGTTGGCCAAGCTTAAGATAAAATATCAGTAAGCTCTAATCTTCAAGTATACATTTAAAGGTTAACTTAACTCCTGATAACCAAGTAAAGGAATCGAATTGAAAAAACGTAGTTGATAATCGATTGCTTGGTTATTATTTTTGGCACGTAATGAAATAGCAATCCTATGTTGTTCTTTAGGCTCTTCTTTTTCTTCTATCGGATAAAACAACCAACTGCGCCATACCTCACTGCTATCTGCACGATGCTTAGCAAAGCTTAGGTGAATATCATTTTTAATATTAAAGTTACCCTGTTGCTGTGCACTTTTATCAGTTTCTTTATCCGTCTCTTTATCAAAGATGGCGAAGCTAAAATCTGCTAGTGGAATCGCTAACCCTAACCCCCATGCTTTAATATAAGACTCTTTTAGGGTCCAATAATCGAAAAAACGATTACGCTGCTCGGCTGTAGGTAATGAGAAAAGCTCAGTTGTTTCTTGTGGTGAAAAGTAACGCTCTGCAATAGCTAACACATCATTAGTACGGCCTATGTTTTCAACATCACAGCCAATATCATCGTTGAGAGTGACTGCGCAAATGATTAAATTTTTTGTATGACTAATATTGAAACGTAGTGGCAGCGGAGGGTTAACAATTTCAGGTTTATCTTTTTCTCCTTTATCAAAACGCCAGTCTTGTGGCAGCACTTCAGCGTAATATGATAATAAGTCACGGATAAAAGCACGGGTTATTAAAGCATCGTGCCTATCTTTAGTAAACTTATAGCGCTGCTGCTTTTTACTCTCCTCTGGAGTGAGTAAAGCATGATACTTCAATAACAGTTCATTATTTTGATCAGTGTTTTCATTAATGTTAAGTGCTAAGTCATGTGGTTTAGTCGTCCACAAATGAATGTCGTTTAAGGCTAAGTTAATTTTTTCTTTTTTAAGCTTGCTGTTAGTTGACAAAGGAAAAGCATTTTTTTTAGTCGAAATCGTCATAAAAGTATCACTAACTTGTACGTTATTTTTATCAGTTCAATAAACACAATTTTATCATAAAGAAAAGTATCAAAGTGGACTTTTTATCTAATTTATTAAAAATACTTTGATATAAAATAAGCTTGATTAGGCTTTTACTAAAGCGGTTAGTCAGCTCAAGTGTTATTTTGTACAACTGGTTGTACAGTTGTTAACTTTTATACCTAATACCTTAGTCTAGTTATTTGCTAAACCTTGTATCGGGTGATTGTCTTGGGTATGAAACCTGTGTATATTAGCCGCCAATAAGTTTTATTAGAATCGTTTTGTAACGATTGAAAATATACTTTACCTAATTTATACAGGACGTAAATGACCACGCAATATGAAAATACCCTGACAATCATAGATGCAAATGAGTTCTTGATATTGTCAATTCTGTTCTACACAGCTAAATTTGCCAGGATGATAAATGTCTAAGCAACACGCAAATGCGACTACAACACCTGAGATGCGGGCATTTATACATGAGTCTGATTTACCTACAGCCGTATTATCAAGACTATTGAAAATTTCTGAGTCTACCGTGCGTAAGTGGCGTAATCGCCAGTCGGTAACTGACGCATCTCATGTACCGAAGCAGCTCAATACCACATTAAGTGAAGCACAAGAGTATGTAGTGGTTGAACTGCGTACCCGTTTATTGCTTTCTCTAGATGAATTACTTGTTGTTTGTAAACAATTTATCAATGCTAATGTTTCTCGTGCTGGCTTGCAGCGCTGCTTAAAACGTCATGGTGTTTCACGTCTTTCTGATATGGAAGAGTGTGGTATAACGTCTGATGCTGATGTGCAACAAAACAGTAATGTTCGGGTGCGCCTTGAAGATACTCAAGCGCAAGAAGAGCTCTTATCTGAAATAAATCCAAGTGCGATGCGTGAAGTATTGAACCGCAGTACTTCCTTAACTGAAGATGAAGTTGTGCAAGTAAAGGTAACCCAATTACCTGACTTCTCAACAAGTGAAAAAAACACAAGTAAGCTGCAACCTAAACGTCGTTTATTAATTGCTAATGATCCAGTGTCAAACTGGGTTTATGTTGATATTTACGACGGTGATGAAGCTGAAGCAGCCAACCGATATATGAGCTATGTGCTCACTAAAGCCCCATTCCATATCCGCCGAATTTTGGCGGGTAATTATACTGAATTTTTAAGTCGTTTTCGTTTACTAAGCAATAGTGCTAGTGATGACGAAAGTGCAACCAAATCCTCAACTGGAGAATAATCTACCATGGCTAAAACAAATAAAGCGGCGAATAGTAAAGCGCTCAATGACGAACTCAAAGATGAGCAACAATTTAATTCACGTTTGCAAGAGTGTCCTATTGCCGTTGTTGGTATGGCTTCTATTTTTGCTGATGCAAAAAATCTAGAAGACTATTGGGATAATATTTTTGAGTCAGTAGATGCCATTAAAGACGTACCTAGTGATCGCTGGGCAGTTGAAGATTATTATAATAGTGACCCTAAAGCGGCTGATAAAACCTACTGCAAGCGAGGCGGGTTTTTACCAGAAATAGACTTTGACCCGATGGAATTTGGTTTGCCGCCTAACATTTTAGAATTAACTGATATTGCTCAGTTATTATCTTTAGTGGTTGCCCGTGAAGTACTTAATGATGCTGGTATTGGTGATGGCTCTGGTTACGATCGTGACAAAGTGGGCATTACTTTAGGTGTCGGTGGTGGACAGAAACAAATTTCACCTTTAACTTCTCGTCTTCAAGGACCTGTCTTAGAAAAAGTATTAAAAGCTTCAGGTGTTGACGCCGAAGATCGCGCGATGATTATAGAAAAATTTAAAAAAGCGTATATTGGTTGGGAAGAAAATTCATTCCCAGGTATGTTAGGTAATGTTATTTCAGGCCGTATTGCTAACCGTTTTGATTTTGGTGGTACTAACTGTGTTGTTGATGCTGCTTGTGCGGGTTCTTTAGCGGCGATTAAGTTAGCAATTTCTGACTTGTTAGAGCACAGATCTGAAGTGATGATTTCTGGTGGTGTTTGCTGTGACAACTCACCATTTATGTACATGTCGTTTTCAAAAACACCTGCTTTTACCACTAACGAAGACATCCGACCATTTGATAATGATTCAAAAGGTATGATGATTGGGGAAGGTATTGGCATGATGGCCTTTAAACGTTTAGAAGATGCTGAACGTGATGGTGATAAAATTTATGCGGTACTTAAAGGCATTGGTACATCAAGTGATGGTCGTTTTAAATCTATCTATGCACCACGTCCAGATGGACAAGCTAAAGCATTAAAACGTGCTTATGATGACGCAGGTTTTGATCCAAAAAGTTGTGGCTTAATTGAAGCTCACGGTACTGGAACGAAAGCGGGCGATGCTGCAGAGTTTAGTGGTTTAGTAAAACATTTTTCAAACGACAACGAACAAAAACAGCATATTGCGCTTGGCTCAGTTAAATCTCAAATAGGTCATACAAAAGCTGCTGCGGGCTCTGCAGGCATGATCAAAGCGGTATTAGCGCTTCATCATAAAGTATTGCCAGCGACTATTCATATTGATCAACCTAATACCTCGTTAGACATTGAAAATAGCCCAATGTACTTGAATAATGAAACGCGTCCTTGGATGGCAAGAGAAGATGGTTTGCCACGTCGTGCCGGTATTAGTTCTTTTGGTTTTGGTGGTACTAATTACCACATGGTATTAGAAGAGTATCGTCCTACAGCTAGCGGTCAATATCGATTAAATGCTGTACCACAAACAATTTTAATGACAGCAAAAGATGAACAAGCGCTGATTGCACAATTAACACAATGGCAAGAGAAACTTAGCGTAAATGCTGATGATCAACCTTATATTTTTAACGCTTTAGTATCGACATGCACTTTAATTACCCCAGTAAATGATTTAGCGCGTTGTGGTTTTGTTGCAAAAAATGCAGATGAAGCGATCAAAATGATTGCAGCTGCATTAAAACAGTTCAGTGCTAAAGCGGGCAGTGAAGCGTGGTCAGTGCCTACCGGAATTTATTTCCGCAAAACAGGTCTAGCAGCGACAGGTAAAGTTGTTGCCTTGTTCTCTGGTCAAGGTTCGCAATACGTTAACATGGGTCGTGAATTGGCATGTAACTTTCCAAGTGTGATGCAAGCCGCTCAGGATATGGATAGCGAATTTTCCAATGCAGGCTTAGGTCAATTAACGCCAACCACTTACCCAATTCCAGTGTTTAGTGACGATGCCCGAAAAGCGCAAGATGAGGTTTTACGTTTAACACAACACGCACAACCTGCTATTGGCACATTGAGCGTTGGTCTTTATAAAACCTTTATTAATGCTGGTTTTAAAGCTGATTTTACCGCAGGACACAGTTTTGGTGAGTTAACTGCACTTTGGGCTGCAGGCGTATTAAACGATAACGACTACATGATGTTAGCACGTAGCCGAGGCCAAGCAATGGCTGCTCCCAAAGACAGCTCTATTGATACTGGCACCATGATTGCCGTTGTTGGTGCGCCGGACAAAGTAGCCGCTGATATCAAAGACATTAAAGATATTTCCATTGCTAATTACAATTCGAATAACCAAGTAGTGGTTGCCGGTGTCACTAGCCAAATTGCTATTGCTATTGAAGAGTTAAAAGCTAAAGGCTACAAAGTTGTGCCGTTACCGGTTTCTGCCGCGTTCCATACGCCATTAGTTGGCCATGCACAAAAACCATTTGCTGCAGCCATTGATAACGCGAAATTTAATAAACCTGCTGTACCAGTTTATTCAAATGGCAGCGCAAAAGCGCATTCAACTAAGCCTGCTGATATTAAGAAAAGTTTGAAGAACCACATTTTAGAATCGGTTCATTTCAATGAAGAAATTGATAACATTTACGCAGACGGCGGTCGAGTTTTTGTCGAATTCGGTCCCAAAAATGTGTTAACTAAGTTAGTTGAAAATATCTTAAAAGAGAAAGATGACGTTGTGGCTATTGCCGTTAACGCTAACCCGAAAAAATCTGCTGATATGCAAATGCGTCAAGCAGCAGTGCAGATGGCGGTCTTAGGATTAGAGCTTAATGAGATTGACCCATACTCGGCTGTTAAACGTCCATTAGTTGCTCCAAAAATGTCACCGCTTGCGATGAAATTAACCGGTGCCTCTTATGTTAGCGATAAAACCAAAAAAGCCTTTGATGATGCTTTAAATGACGGTTGGACGGTAAAACAAGCACATACAGCACCTATCGCTGTGCCTGAGCCACAAGTTAAAATCGTTGAAAAAATTGTTGAAGTTGAACGTATTGTTGAAGTTGAAAAAATTGTTTATGTTAATGTTGACGGGCAAATCGTCGATGGAAACATTGCCAATGTTACTCTTGCCAATAACAGCCAAGTCGCTACACCTATTGCCACAGACACCAATGGTTTAGTTAGCAGTATCGAGCGCAGTGTTAGCCAGTTTGTTGATCATCAACAACAGCTATTAAACGTGCATGAGCAATATATGCAAGGGCCGAAGGATTACGCTAAAACCTTTGATGCAGTTCTGACCACGCAAGAAGCCGGTGAATTACCTGAAAGTTTAGACCGCACCTTAGGTATGTATCATGAGTTCCAATCGGAAACGTTACGTGTCCATGAGCAATATTTAAATAACCAAACAGATAATATGGCGGCAATGTTGTCGACTGCTGATACACATGCACCAGCAGCGCCAGCTACTGTTGCAATTAAAGCAGCCGAAGTTAAAGCGCCAGTAGTTGCAGCTACAACACCAAAAGTAGCGCAAGTTGTTCAATCAGCGCCAGTAACTCCTGTTGCTGCTCCTGTAGCCTTACCTTTAGATAACAAGCAAGCGCCGGTACAAACAGTAGCAACCGCTGCTGCGCTTGCACCAATGGCTGAAATCTCAGTAGCGGTTTCCGCTCCTGCAGTAACAGTTGACCTTGAACCTCTTGACCTTGAAAGAATCCAAACAGTGATGATGGAAGTCGTTGCCGAGAAAACCGGTTACCCGACAGAAATGTTAGAGCTAGAAATGGATATGGAAGCTGATTTGGGCATTGATTCAATCAAACGTGTTGAAATCCTTGGCTCTGTACAAGAGATAATAGCCGACTTGCCTGAGCTTAATCCAGAAGATCTAGCCGAGCTGCGTACATTAGGTGAAATCGTAGATTACATGAAGTCAAAAGCGCAAGCCGTGGCTCCAAGTACACCAAACTTGCACATTGTCGAAAATGCTCCTGTAGTGACAGCGGGCATTGATTTAGCGCACATTCAAAACGTAATGATGGAAGTTGTTGCCGAAAAGACAGGCTATCCAACAGAAATGTTAGAGCTTGAAATGGATATGGAAGCTGACCTTGGTATCGACTCAATTAAACGTGTTGAAATCTTAGGCGCGGTACAAGAAACAATTCCAGACCTGCCAGAGCTGAACCCAGAAGATTTAGCAGAGCTGCGTACCTTAGGTGAAATCGTTTCTTATATGCAGTCTAAAGTATCTACTGCTCCAGTTGCGAGTAGTGCGCAAGCTAATGTTAATGAAAACCAGAGCATCGCTCCGGCAATCGACTTAGTTCACATCCAAAATGTGATGATGGAAGTCGTTGCTGAAAAAACAGGTTATCCAACAGAAATGTTAGAGCTTGAAATGGATATGGAAGCAGACCTTGGTATCGACTCAATTAAACGTGTTGAAATATTAGGAGCCGTTCAAGAGACTATTCCAGATTTACCAGAGCTTAACCCTGAAGATTTAGCTGAGTTGCGCACTTTAGGTGAAATCGTAAGTTATATGCAGTCGAAAGTCTCGGTAGCTGCACCTATTCCTACCCCTGTAATGGCCAATGAGATAGTAGATACCGTCGCAGTGGCAAGTGTTTCAATCGACTTAGATTACATTCAATCAGTAATGATGGCAGTGGTAGCTGAGAAAACAGGTTATCCAACAGAAATGTTAGAGCTTGAAATGGATATGGAAGCCGACCTAGGTATCGACTCAATTAAACGTGTTGAAATACTTGGTGCGGTTCAAGAAACTATCCCTGACTTGCCAGAGCTTAACCCTGAAGATTTAGCTGAGCTGCGTACCTTAGGTGAAATCGTCAGTTATATGCAGTCTAAAGTTGCTCCTGCGATTACTTCTGCAACGACTAGCAGTGTTGTTGCAGCAATTGAACCTACAGCAACGGCCAATGTTTCAATCGACTTAGATTACATTCAGTCAGTAATGATGACTGTCGTTGCAGAGAAAACAGGTTATCCAACAGAAATGTTAGAGCTTGAAATGGATATGGAAGCCGATTTAGGTATTGACTCGATTAAACGTGTTGAAATCTTAGGAGCGGTTCAAGAAACTATTCCAGATCTTCCTGAGCTTAACCCGGAAGATTTAGCTGAGCTACGTACTTTAGGTGAGATTGTTAGTTACATGCAATCTAAGGTTGCACCAACAGAGCCAACAGATCCGAGTCCAAGTAAAGTTACAGTTCCAAACAGTGAAAAAGAAGCAGAAACGACCGTAACAACAGCAAGCTTTCAAGGAGCGCCAAGTGCTACGGTTGCATTAACGGCATTATCATCAGTAAATAAAATTATTGAAGATGTTAAAGGCGGCAACGCCTTAATTGTTGACGATGGTAGCGGTGCGGCAGTTGCTTTAAGTGCAAAGTTACTTAAAGCAGGTTGGAATGTTACGGCGTTAAAACCTAACTGGGTGGTTGCAAGTTCGAAAAAATCATTCACTAAAGCGGTAAACGTTATTGAAATTGGTACTAATGATAAAACCCTTGATGAAGCTCAAATAAAACAAATCATCGAGACTAACAACCAGCTTGATAAGGTTATCTATATACAAGCCAAACAAACAGTTAATGCGATTGAATACCCTGAAGCGGCAAAACAAGGTTTGATGTTAGCCTTTGTTTTAGCCAAATTGTCTAATTTACAAAAAGGAAAGGTAAAAGCGGCAACTAATGCTCGTGCTACGTTTATGGTAGTTACCCGTCAAGGTGGCGCGTTAGGTTTTGCTACTTCTGAAGACACACAACAAGGCTCAGCTAATACCTCAAAAAATGTGAAGGCCGATGTGAAGGCTGATTTATTACAAGCCGGTTTAGCGGGATTAGTGAAAACGATTAACCATGAATGGAACGCTGGTGAAGAGAGTGTTTTTTGTCGAATTGTTGATTTATCAAGTAAACTAGCGGCAGATAAAGCGGCGACTATTATTAGTGAAGAGTTGCTTGATATCGATACAACGATAGTCGAAGTGGCGCATGATACTGATAACCTGAGTAATGGTATTGGTACACGTCTAACGTTAACCGGAGTTGCTACCGACAGTTATTCACTTAACGCGGGTAATACTATTGATAATAACTCGGTATTTTTAGTCAGTGGTGGCGCGAAAGGTGTTACCGCGCATTGTGTTATCGAAATTGCTAAACAATATCAGTCTAAGTTTATTCTTTTAGGTCGTTCATCTTTTGATGCTAACGAGCCAAGCTGGGCAAAAGGTATTACGGAAGAAGTTGCCTTGAAAAAAGCAGCAATGCAAACACTTATCGCCGCAGGTGAAAAACCTACACCAGTAAAAGTTACTCAGTTTGTCCGTCCAGTTTTAGCTAATCGCGAAATTGCACAAACATTAAATGCTATTAAAGCGGAAGGCGGTCAAGCGCATTACGTGGCGGCAGATGTTACCAACAGCGAAAGTGTGACTGCGGCGGTTACGCCACTCGTTAAAGAGCTTGGCGAGGTTAGCGGAATTATTCATGGTGCGGGTGTATTGGCAGACAAATTTATTGAGCAAAAAACCTTAGAAGAATTTAATGCCGTTTATCGTACTAAAATTGATGGTTTGTTATCGTTGTTAGCCGCGACAAAAAATGAAAATATTAAACACCTAGTTTTATTCTCTTCAGCGGCAGGTTTCTACGGTAATCCAGGTCAGTCTGATTACTCTATTGCTAACGACATTTTAAATAAAACCGCTTATCGCTTTAAAGCGTTAAACCCAAATGCTCAAGTATTGAGTTTCAACTGGGGGCCTTGGGATGGCGGTATGGTAACACCAGAGCTTAAACGTATGTTTAACGATCGAGGTGTTTACATCATTCCACTTGATGCGGGCGCTAAATTGTTGGTAAGCGAGTTGGCTGCTGACGATAACCGTTGTGCACAAATCCTTGTCGGAAATGACCTTTCTAAAGATCAGGTTAAAGATCAGAGTAACGCTCAAGCAGGAGAAAACACGGTAAAAAAGCCACTAGTTAGTCGCTTAAAAGTTAGTGTGACTAAAACACTACAAGCGGCTAACAATGCATTTTTAGCAGATCACACTATTGGTGATGACCAAGTTTTACCAACCGTGTGTGCTATTGCATGGATGAAAGATGCTGCACAAGCTGCTTTCGATGGTTTCACTTACCAAGGTCTAACGGATTACAAACTCTTTAAGGGAGTGATCTTTGATGGCGCTGAAGCAACTAACTATCAAATAGATATGACAGCGGAAATTGTTGATAACTGTTTACTTGTTGATACTAAAATTTCAAGTGTTAACGAACAAGGCAAGCCTGTATTTCATTACGGTGCGCAACTCACTTTAGTGAGTCAGCCTAGAGCATTGCCAACAGTGGACGTTAACATTGATACCGCAAAAACAGGTGAGAGTTCCGGCCAACTTTATAACAATGGCACTTTGTTCCATGGTCCAAGTTTGCAAGGTATAACTGCAATACTTGAGTGTAACGAGCAAGGTTTATTACTCAGTTGCCAAGTTCCTGAAATTGCTAGCAGTAAACAGGGGCAATTCCCTATTAAAGCAAGTAACATATTTGCTAACGATATTGCTTATCAAGCCATGTTAGTTTGGGTGAAAAAACAACTGGGTCTAGGTAGTTTGCCGTCAAGCACACAAACGTGGACGGTTTACCGTGAAGTAGCTATTGGCGAACGCTTTTATTTACAACTTAATGTTGTTAAAAGTTCAGGCAGAGGCAAACAACGTGGTTCATTAGTGGCTGATATTCAATTAATCAGTGAAAATAATGAAGTATTGAGTGAATTAACCTCAGCTAAAGTCACTGCCAGTGCCAACTTGAATGATTTGTTCTTGCCGAAAAAATCAGCTAAAGCACCTCAAAAAGAGATTGAGCTAAGTGGAGAGTCCGCTTAATGGTTACAGCAAATCTTAATGGCAACTACCATAGCGCCATTATCGGCATGGATGCTAAATTTACTAATCACCAAGGTATTCAGCGCGATATTGATCGTGTTGAACGTTCGCTATACCTAGGTAAAAAAGCTGGAAACATAGCCGGTAAAGTTGTCAGTAAAACCGTTAGTGAAATCATAGATCAAGAGCAAAATCATACACAAGGTGAAGATACTGATTTTACTAACTTTACTATAGAAAGCTGTCAACAAGCCGTTGGCCGCATGGCTAAAGCTAACAAATTAAACAGCTCAAATATCACGTTAATTCTTATCTCGGAAAGTGATGTTTCGGAAGAAGCTGTATCTGAAAATGACGCAGAACAAAAAAGCCCTTTCGAAAAAACAATCATGGTTAGCTCTTTAGCGCAAGGGCTAGAGCAGCTTGACCAATTAGTTAAAGATAATAAACTTGTTGCGCTTGTTGGTCTTAACTCAGCCGCTCTGCCAACTGAAATTTCAGATGAGCAGTTAAGCGAGCAGGGCAGCGAAGCACTGACATCAACCATCAGCTTTGACCAAACATTCAATAGCTACCAAGCTTGTAACGGCATGGCTGCATTGTTATTTGCATCAACAGACTTTGTTCAAACTAATCGCTGTTATGTTTATTCATGGTTAAAAGGTTTTGCTGTTGGTTTTTCTGGTGACGATAATATCAAACACACCATACAATCAGCGTTAAAAAATTCAGCGGTTAATACTGACGATATTGGTTTACTTGAAGTTTCTGCTTTAGCAAATTTACAGAGTGTAAAATCTGAATCATCGGCTTTATTGTCAAGTTATCAAAACAAACAATTAACTACGGCAATATCATGTGCCCGTAGTATTAGTGGCGAAGGAAGAGGGTTTTCACAAGTATTAGGATTATTGCGAACGGTTATTGCTTTGCAACAGCGTTATATTCCGGCAATTAGTGATTGGCAGCAACCTCAAACCAGTGAATTTTCACAGTGGCATGGCTCAAATTTTTACCTGCCGACAGAATCACGCCCTTGGTTTCCACATCAAGATGGTAGTGCTCATATTGCCGCTTATAGCTGTTTGGCAGCTAATGACGATTATTGTCATCTGCTACTTCAAGAAAATCTTCAGCAAAACAACTCAAGTGCTTTAGATGAAAAGCACCCAGCTAGTGATGTTCGCCATAACGGTTTTATTGCCTGTAGTGATTTGAAAATGGTGTTAGTTAGCGCGGACTCTGAACAAGGTTTGTTGTCAAAATTAATCGAGTTACAAGACAGTCAGCAACCTTTGAGCGATATAGCATTAAGTCATTACCAGCAAACTCTGGAAAATATTGGCTGTTACACTGTTTCGCTGTTGGCTGAGTCAAAAGAAGAGTTAATAAAAGAAATACAGTCGGCAAGGTTGGGCATAACATCAGCATTTGAAACACAAAAAGAATGGCGTACGCCTAAAGGCAGTTATTTCACTCCGGTGCCAGTAAACGTCGCATCGGCAGAGGATGAAAATATTTCATTTTTATACCCTGGCATTGGCGCCACTTACGTTGGTTTAGGGCGAGATTTATTTCATCTGTTCCCTGAGATACATCAAGATGTTGCCAATTTAGCGGATGATATTGGCGCGAGTTTAAAAGATACCTTGTTAAATCCTCGCACTATCATTCGACCAGACTTTAAAGCCCTTAAACAACTTGATTTAAACTTGCGCGGTAACTTAGCGGATATTGCTGAAGCTGGCGTTGGTTACGCCTGTGTTTTCACTAAAGTTTTTGAAAACGTATTTAAAGTCAAAGCGGATTACGCTAGCGGTTATTCAATGGGTGAGGTCAGTATGTATGCTGCACTTGGCGCTTGGCAGCAGCCGGGGCTTATGAGTGCACGTTTAGCTCAATCAGATACCTTTAACCAGCGTTTATGTGGTGATTTATTAACCTTGCGCGAGCATTGGGGTTTGAAGAACGAAGATACTGACGAGCTTATCTGGGAAACCTACACCATTAAAGCAACGCTTGAGCAAGTGTTAGCGGCGAGTGAAGGAGAAGAGCGTGTTTATTGCACCATTGTAAATACTCCCGACAGTTTATTGGTGGCCGGTTATCCCGAAGCTTGCCTAAGAGTCATTAAAAAATTAGGTGTGCGCGCTATGCCATTAAATATGGCTAATGCTATTCATAGTTCGCCAGCGAATATTGAATATAACGATATGGTAGATCTTTACACCATGGACGTTAATAAACGTTTAAAAACAAAAATGTATTCAAGTTCGTGTTATTTACCTGTGCCGCAAATGAGCAAAGCCATTGCTCATAGTGTCGCTAAATGTTTGTGCGACCGAGTAGACTTTCCAAGGTTGATCAATACCATGCATGATAAAGGTGCGCGAGTATTTATTGAAATGGGACCTGGGCGTTCATTATGCAGTTGGGTCGATAAAATTTTAGATTTTGATAATGGCCTAGCTACTAAAGACGTTAACAAAAAATCAAGAGTTTCAGTGCCAGTAAATGCCAAGGGCACCAGCGATGAATTAACGTATTTAAGAGCGGTTGCAAAATTGATAAGCCATGGCGTGAAGTTAGATCTTCATCGCTTGTTTTATGGCTCAATTATTGTAAAAAATGCTTAAACAGAATAAAGAAATAATGAATGGATACCCGACAAAATACTCGGGTATGACGTCAGAAACGTTAAAAGAACTCACTTTAAAAGAAAATAAACTTTTCGAGGAAAGTATGGAAAATATTGCCGTAGTAGGTATTGCTAATTTATTCCCAGGATCTTCTGCACCAGAAGAGTTTTGGCAGCAACTACTGAAGAAACAAGATTGTCGCAGCAAAGCCACCAAAGAACAAATGGGTGTTGATCCTGCCAAGTACACTGGAAAAAAAGGTGATACAGATAAATTTTACTGCTTTCATGGTGGTTATATTCGTGACTTTAATTTTGATGCCAGTGCTTTTGTTAGCACTAATACCGTAAAAAGCAGTCAAATTAAAACTCAAAGCCAAAATGACTTAAGCACAGATTACCTTAATCAATTAGATGATCTGAACCAATGGGCATTATATGTTACCCAACAAGCATTAACGGATGCGGGTTATTGGCGCAGTGAAAAACTTGAACGTTGTGGTGTCATTTTAGGAAACTTATCTTTTCCAACCAAGTCATCTAATCACCTATTTATGCCGCTTTATCATCAAGTAGTTGATGATGCCTTAAAAGAAGGTTTGCATAAAGATTTTCAGTTAAGTCACTTTTCAGATACCGAAATTTCCACAAGCAACGTGCATGCTGACAATGCTTTAGTTGCTGGTTATCCTGCGGCGCTTTTAGCTAAAGCTGCAGGTTTAGGTGGCACACACTTTGCGCTTGATGCCGCCTGTGCCTCAAGTTGCTATTCGGTGAAATTGGCTTGTGATTACCTGCATACGGGTAAAGCTGACATGATGTTAGCTGGCGCAGTCTCGGGCGCTGATCCTATGTTTGTTAATATGGGTTTTTCAATTTTTCAAGCTTACCCAGCGAATAATATTCACGCCCCATTTGATAAAAAATCACAAGGTTTATTTGCCGGTGAAGGCGCTGGTATGATGGTGCTTAAGCGTCATAGTGATGCGGTACGTGATGGTGATAAAATTCACGCCATTATTAAAGGCGGTGCTTTATCAAATGACGGTAAAGGTGAGTTTGTACTTAGTCCCAATACCAAAGGCCAAGTATTAGTTTACGAACGTGCCTATGAAAATGCAGCAGTGGACCCGCGTGATGTTGATTACATTGAATGCCATGCCACAGGCACACCCAAAGGGGATAACGTTGAACTTGGCTCGATGGATACATTCTTCAGCCGCTTCCCGAGAGAAAATAATAATAAACCTTTGCTTGGCTCAGTAAAATCAAACTTAGGTCACTTACTTACGGCTGCGGGCATGCCGGGTATGACCAAAGCCATTTGGGCACTTAACCAAGCAAAAATACCTGCCACGATTAACTTAAATGAGCCATTAAGCTCTAAAAAAGGTTACTTGGGCGGTGATCAAATGCCGACAGAAACCATTGATTGGCCAACAAATTCAAACAGTAATGCAAACACCAATACCAGTAAGCCAAGAACTGCAGGTGTCAGTGTTTTTGGTTTCGGTGGCTCTAATGCGCATTTGGTTTTACAACAGCCGAGTCAAGTCTTAGAGCCGATTACGGTTACAGCAAAAGCACGTGAGCCATTAGCTATTATCGGTATGGACGCACACTTTGGTAGCGCCAAAGACTTAGCTAGCTTTAAAACGCTTATTCAAAGCAAAGGCAATACCTTTAGAGAATTACCAACTAAGCGTTGGAAAGGCATTGAAAAGAATACCGAGGTGATGAAAGCCTTATCTTTAGCTAAAGCACCTCAAGGTGGTTATGTTGAAGATTTCGATATTGATTTCTTACGCTTTAAAGTACCGCCAAACGAGCAAGACTGTTTAATTCCACAGCAGTTGATGATGATGAAGGTTGCTGATAATGCTGCCAAAGATGCTGGCCTTAAAGAAGGCAGTAATGTTGCAGTACTTGTTGCCATGGGTGTTGAATTAGAGTTACATCAATACCGAGGGCGCGTAAACTTAAGCACGCAAATTGAAGAGAGTTTATTGCAGCAAGGTGTTGCTCTGTCAGATGAACAACGAGAAACCTTAACTAATATTGCCAAAGATGGTGTCGCTTTTGCAGCGCAGCTTAATCAATATACCTCTTTTATTGGTAATATTATGGCGTCACGTATTTCTGCCTTGTGGGATTTTTCTGGCCCAGCCATTACGCTTTCCGCGGAAGAAAATTCGGTTTATCGCTGTGTTGAATTAGCTGAAAATTTGTTTCAAACCTCGGATGTCGATGCTGTCATCATTGCGTCGGTAGATTTAGCGGGCTCCATTGAAAATATTACCTTAAGACAGCACTTTGGCAAAGTTGATAGTGGAAACACCCACCAGCAAAACCCAAATAATATACTTGAGAAAAATCAATGGTTAGTTGGTGAGGGCGCAGGCGCTTTTGTTGTAAAACCACTATCTAAAGTAATACAAGTTAATGAAGAAAGTATTTATGCTTGCATTGACAGTGTTAGTTTCGCCAATGGTTGTGATGCCAATGCGATCACTAAAGCGGCGAAAAAATCACTTGAACTCGCAGGCGTTAATGCTACAGATATAAGTCAAGTTGAAGCGTATGCCAGTGGTTTCAGTGCAGAGAATGCGGCAGAAGCTCAAGCGCTGCCAAAATTGTATGAAGGTAAAGTCATCAGCAGTGTTAAAAGTAATGTTGGTCATACGTTTAACGCTAGTGGTGTTGCCAGTATTATTAAAACCGCGCTTATTTTGAATGAAAAATCCCTAGGTGAGAGCTCGGCTAATAACACTGTTGATCGTATCGCTATAAACGGTTTAGGTAAAGATGAAAGCTGTGCTCACCTTATTCTGTCATCAAGTAAACAAGTGCATCAATCCGCACCAACCCCTGTTGGAAAACAGCGTCCAAAATTAATTAAAACTATTGCCTTAGGTGGTAATGCTATTGCTGATGCAATTGTGAGTAAATGTCAATCCAATGAAATGACAAATATTAAAGCTGCCTTTGTCAAACAGGCATTAACTGATGTTAAGCAAGCGGTTAATCTGTTGAACATAAAGCCAAAACTATTAACCACAGTAGAAAAAGTTCACGTGCATCAGCAAGATGTTCGCTCTATTCAAGCCAAAAAACGAAAAAATGTCGTTACTGGAGTACAAGTGAAAAGTACCACTAAATCGAAATCAACTGCAGATGTTAAACATCAAGCAAGTAAAGAAATTTATCAAGAGTCGGCTACTCATCAAGCCTTTTTAACAACGCGTCAAATGGCTGGGCAACAGATTTCAAAGCTTATTGAGATGCAAGCAAATGCAAGTGCAGGCTTGCCTTCTTATTCTTGCAATACACAAAGAAAGTCAGTTTCGCATGCACCTGAGCTTTCAGTGGTTAGTTCAAATATTGCGAGTTCAAATGTAGCTAGTACTGATGATCAAACGGCTGACTTAATTGAAGCAAATATAGCTCTTGCTAATGAAAGTTGGGCGGCACAATCAGGGTTTCAAATAAAGGGCCCGGCAGGTTACAACTATCCGCCATTACAACTTGAAGAGCGCTTTAATCAACCTAAAGCTATTATTTGGGATACTGCCGATTTAGTTGAATTCGCCGAAGGTGATATCGCTAAAGTATTTGGTGACGAGTTTAAAATTATCGATAGTTATTCACGTCGTGTACGCCTGCCAACCACAGATTATTTATTGGTATCGCGCGTTACTGAACTTGAAGCGACGGTAAATGAATATAAAAAGTCATACATGTGTACAGAGTATGATATTCCAGTCGATGCGCCATTCCTTATTGATGGTCAAATTCCTTGGTCTGTATCGGTTGAATCAGGTCAATGTGACTTATTATTAATTTCTTATATTGGTATTGATTTTCAAGCCAAAGGTGAACGTGTTTATCGCCTACTTGATTGTGAGTTAACCTTCTTAGAAGAAATGGCCTTTGGCGGTGAAACGTTGCGTTATGAAATTCATATCGACTCATATGCGAGAAACGGCGAGCAATTACTGTTTTTCTTCCACTACGATTGTTATGTTGGCGATAAAAAAGTACTCATTATGCGCAATGGTTGTGCTGGTTTCTTTACTGATGAAGAGCTTGCTGACGGTAAGGGCGTCATCTTAAACGATAAAGATAAAGCTGAATTAGCCAACGCGGTTAGAAGTGACTTCACGCCGTTAATTACCAATATCGATGCAGCTAAACAAGCCAAACAACATTTCGATTATAGCGATATGATGAAACTGGTGGATGGTGATGTTGCGGGATGTTTTGGTGAAGAATATAAGCAACAAGGTCGTAATCCTTCATTAAAATTCTCATCGAAGAAATTTTTAATGATAGAGCGCATTACTAAGGTTGATGCTAAAGGAGGCCACTGGGGTTTAGGTTTGTTAGAAGGTCAAAAAGACTTAGATCCACAGCATTGGTACTTCCCATGTCACTTTAAAGGTGACCAAGTAATGGCTGGCTCATTAATGAGTGAAGGCTGTGGTCAAATGGCGATGTTCTTAATGCTAAAATTAGGTATGCACGCCAATGTAAATAATGCACGCTTTCAGCCGATGCCGGGTGAATCACAGACCGTACGTTGTCGTGGACAGGTTATTCCACAACACAATACGTTAACGTATCGTATGGAAGTAACAGCAATGGGCATGAAACCTTACCCCTTCTTAAAAGCGAATATTGAAATCATTCTTGATGGTAAGGCGGTTGTTGATTTTAAAAATTTATGTGTGATGATCACTGAGCAAGATGATAACTCACCTTATCCTGTTACCTTACCAGATGATACTGTCTTGGTTGAAAGCAACAATGTTGTTCGCGCCAATAAGCAAGTGACAAACGAGCAAGCAACGATTTCATTAGCTGCTGATATTGATGAACGTGGTGTTGAACCCTTTAAACACCCAGAACGTGCGTTAATGAAAGTAATTTCTGATTTTACTGCGCCAAAAGAAAAAGGTGTAACGCCTATTCAGCATTTTGAAGCGCCTATGGTAGCGGGACAAAATCGTGTACCAAACCAGGCACCGTTTACCCCTTGGCACATGTTTGAATTTGCCACAGGTAATATCTCTAACTGTTTTGGCCCTGATTTTGATGTTTATAAAGGACGTATTCCTCCTCGTACACCATGTGGTGATTTACAAGTAGTGACACAAGTGGTTGAAGTACAAGGTGAGCGCTTAGATCTTAAAAAGAAATCAAGCTGTATTGCCGAATATTTTGTGCCAAGTGATGCATGGTATTTTACCAAAAACAGTGTCAATAACTGGATGCCATACTCGTTAATTATGGAAATAGCCTTGCAACCTAACGGCTTTATCTCTGGTTATATGGGCACGACATTAAAATATCCTGAAAAAGATTTGTTTTTCCGTAATCTTGATGGCAGCGGTGATTTAATTAAACAAGTCGATTTACGCGATAAAACTATTGTGAATAAATCTGAGTTATTAAGTACTACCATGGCTGGTGGCATGATAGTGCAAAGTTTTACCTTTGCGCTTTATGTTAAAGATGAAAGTGCAGCGGCGCAATCACTTGAAAGTCATGACTTATTTTATAAAGGTACTGCAGTATTTGGTTACTTCGGCGCTGATGCGCTGACTAATCAATTAGGTATTGATAACGGTAAAATTACCCACCCTTGGTTTGTTGATAATAATACACCTAAGTCAGACATAAAGGTGATCGATCTTAGTAATCAATCTTTGCCTTTATATCAAGCACCAACAAACAAACCGCATTACAAATTAGCGGGTGGTCAAATGAACTTCATTGATACTGTGTCAATTGTTGAAGGTGGTGGTAAAGCAGGCGTGGCTTATGTACATGGCGAACGAACTATTGATGCAACAGACTGGTTCTTCCGTTATCACTTCCATCAAGACCCGGTAATGCCTGGCTCTTTAGGTGTTGAAGCCGTTATTGAATTAATGCAAACCTACGCACTGGAAAATGATTTAGGTAAAGAGTTTACTAATCCAAGATTTATTGCACCGGCAACCTTAGTTAAGTGGAAATATCGTGGTCAAATCACGCCATTAAACAAGCAAATGTCTTTGGATGTTCATATTACCGATATCATCAAAGAAGATGGTGAAGTTAGGCTAGTGGGTGATGCCAACTTGTCTAAAGATGGTTTACGCATTTACGAAGTGAAAGATATTGTGCTGAGTTTAGTAGAGGCTTAATACTATTTATGCCTAAGTGTTGTTGATGTGATAAAAGCAGGCGTCACAAGCATGGATGCTTGTGTTGAGCCCCATGGATGGGTTTACGCGTCTTGCTTGTTTACTCAACATTACTTATGCCAATACAAAAAAAATATTTGGAAAATAAACATGTCGAATATAGAATTTAATAATAACAATGCCATTGATTGGGCATGGAAAGTTGATGCCAGTGGCGTCAAAAGTAGTGATGTCGAAGTAAAAACAGCATTGATGGATTTATCAAAACCTGTATATGTTGCAAAAAATGGTAATGTAACGGGTGTAACAAATGTCACATCAAATTCAGGCGCAACTGATGTATTAGCCTTTGCCCAAAAGCTAAACCCTGAAGATTTAGGTGATGATGCTTATAAAAAGCAACATGGTGTTAAATACGCCTATCATGGCGGAGCAATGGCGAATGGTATTGCTTCAGTTGAGTTAGTGGTTGCTTTAGGTAAAGCTGGATTATTATGCTCATTTGGCGCAGCAGGTTTAGTGCCTGATGCGGTAGAAGATGCGATCCGTCGTATTCAAGCGGAATTACCGAACGGCCCTTATGCAGTAAACTTAATTCATGCGCCAGCAGAGGAAGCATTAGAGCGCGGCGCTGTTGAGCGTTTCTTAAAGTTGGGTGTTAAAACAGTTGAAGCTTCAGCATATTTGGGTTTAACCGAGCATATTGTTTGGTATCGCCTTGCGGGTTTAAGTCAAAATGCTGATGGTACGGTCAATATTGGTAACAAGGTGATTGCTAAAGTATCACGTACTGAAGTAGGGCGCCGTTTTATGGAGCCTGCACCGCAAAAGCTCATTGATAAATTACTTGCTCAAGGAAAAATTACGCAAGAGCAAGCCGAGCTTTCTAAGCTTGTTCCTATGGCTGATGATATTACTGCCGAGGCAGACTCTGGTGGGCATACTGATAACCGTCCATTTTTAACTTTATTGCCAACTATTATTGCGCTGCGTGATGAAGTACAAGCACAGTATAATTTCTCTCCCGCTCTTCGTGTTGGTGCTGGTGGCGGTATCGGTACCCCTGAAGCTGCATTAGCTGCCTTTAATATGGGCGCGGCATACATCGTACTTGGCTCAGTTAACCAAGCCTGTGTTGAAGCCGGAGCATCTGAGTATACCCGTAAATTATTAGCCAGTGTTGAAATGGCTGATGTCACTATGGCACCAGCTGCAGATATGTTTGAAATGGGCGTTAAGCTACAAGTGGTTAAACGTGGTTCAATGTTTGCTATGCGCGCTAAAAAACTTTACGAGCTTTATATTAGTTACGACTCAATTGAAGATATTCCAAGTGATGAGCGTCTTAAAATTGAGAAACAAATCTTCCGTTCAAACTTAGACGATGTTTGGGCTGGCACAGAAGCATTTTTCACTGAACGTGATCCTGAAATGTTAGCGCGCGCGCAATCAAGTCCTAAACGTAAAATGGCGTTAATTTTCCGTTGGTATTTAGGTTTAAGCTCTCGTTGGTCTAATACTGGCGAGAAGGGTCGTGAAATGGATTATCAAATTTGGGCAGGGCCAAGTTTAGGGGCATTTAATAGTTGGGTAAAAGGCACTTATTTAGAAGACTATACTCGTCGTGGTGCAGTGGATGTTGCTTTACACATGTTAAAAGGCGCAGCGTATTTACAGCGTATTAATATGCTTAAATCACAAGGCGTTAGTTTTACTACTGACCTTGCTAGTTACCGTACTGATGACTAGTCAGTAACGAAATGACTCATTGAACTAGTTACCTACTTATCTACCAGGGTGTTTTTTAAGCGACTGATAATGAAAAAATAGATTAAGCCTTTATTGTTTATCGGTAAAAATATCTGTTTTATAAGTAGGATTATAATATGACATTTTATCTATTATTAGATAAAATGTCATACGTCTTAAATAGACTGACACTTGTCAGCTTTCCTTAATATGAAAATATAATGTCAACTCAAACACCAACTAAACGTCCTAACAATACATTTTTAGAACTTATTTATAACATTGCTATTCCGTCGATCATTTTAATGAAATTATCGGGAGATGAATATTTAGGCTCAATGTATGCCTTAATTATGGCGCTATTTTTCCCTTTGGGTTATGGCTTGTATGATTTTATTAAAAACAAGTCAATGAACTTTATTTCGTTACTTGGCTTTTTAAGTACCTTGTTAACTGGTGGTATTGGTTTATTTGAGTTGGATGTAGAATGGTTAGCAATTAAGGAAGCTGCAATTCCGTCAATTATAGGATTAGTTGTGCTAATTTCTGGCTTTTGGGGTAAACCATTAATTGCCAAGGTTTTGTTAAACCCTATCCTGTTTAATTTAGATTTAATCTATCAGGTGTTATCAGAACAAAATAAAACAGATGAATTTAAAGCAAAAATTCAACGGGCGAATCACCTTTTAGCCATAACATTTGTTTTTTCTGCAACGATGAATTATCTATTAGCTAAATGGATTGTCGTTAGTCCAGCAGGCACTACTAAGTTTAATGAACAGCTTGGTGAAATGACCATGTTAAGTTATCCAGTCATTGCTATACCTTCAATGATAATGTTAATGGCTATCATGTTTTATGTGGTAAAGAGTTTGATGAAGTTAACGGATTTAAAGTTTGAACAAATTTTAAACGCTGATAAATAACGATAAAATTACGATTGGTCTGCTTTATGGGCTAAGTGTGCATCGACGCCTAATTTTGAAATAAAAAAGGGCTTGACGCTTAGCGATAAATGCCTCGTTAAAATTACCTAGCCTAACAACGTCACTGGCAATCAAACTATCGATATGGATGTCGCCTGTGCGAACTCTTATTCGTCTTAATGTGACAAAGCCAACAGTACCGTCACTTTCCTTACCTGTTGATTCTTTCCTTCACAGAGAGTGTTAGAAATCCCGTCAGCCACGTCATCTCTCATAACGCGGGCTTTACAATCACGAGTGGAGTTGAGGCTCACCGTCTAACTCGAACCTCCGATGCAGGGGAAAAAGAAGTCAGCTGAATAAAATCTTTTCAAGTATATCTATCGATTCAAGCATTATCGTTTTTCTATAAAATAATTTGTGTGCTTTTGATCTTGATGATGAAAACAATCATTAATACATTCAATAAATAAATGTGTAAAGATAAATAATTATATCTCACTAATAAAACGGATTTTACTTTTGAAAATTAACGCTATTTTAATAATACTCACCGCTTTTCTTTTATCAAACTGTGGTGGCGGCAGTAATGACGATAATAACAATACGCAGTCACCAATTACTATAATAAATAACAGTGTATTGCCACAATCAATTAATAATAGTCATATTGACATAACTTTTGATAGTCCGTTAACACCCAGTGAGCATAATGACTTACCCGTGATAGACGATACACTTACGCATTACTTTGGTAATGGTGATGTCGTTTATTTGCAAACAACACAAGATAAAACCTGGCAATATCGGGGTGAATTTTCATATGAACGTTTGAATGATGATACGGCAAAAATATCGATTGCGCTTAGTGATTCAGCAAGGGATTATGTGCTTGATTGTATTTTCACTGACAGTAATTCTGGCAGATGTAGCTTAGCACTTGAGCAAGGCGTCGAGCTGTCAGGATCATTCACTCTAACAAGCAACATTGCATCTCAAGATTATAATTTCCTCGGTACGATAGAGGAACCACAGTTTTTTTCATCAAGTATTACCGGCGTTACTTATCCTTACCGCGTTTATCTACCTGTTGGCTATCATGAGTCGGACAAGTCATATCCAATACTTTATAGCACTGACGGACAATGGGAATACTGGCGTTTTTCTTATGTTATCGAAACCAGCAATAAAGAAGTCATTCTTGTGTCGATAGAACAAGGTCCCGAACAACGACGACTTATCGATTATGCTTTGCCAGGATCTCATGATTATTTAGATTTTATTGAAACTGAAATGATCCCCTTGATTGAATCAACCTATCGTGTCGATGATACCAATAGAACACTTGAAGGTGCCTCTTGGGGTGGGTTATTAGTCCGTCATGCCCTCAGCAGAGAAATGACCAAACCATTATTTAAGAACTTTATTTCGATAGATGGCTCCTATGGAAACTTTACTCAAGCGCCATTTATCAGCAATAATAACCAATACCGAGAGATGGAAAATGCAGCCTTTCCTCCAGGTATTGTGTTAAAGGCAAACGTTTACCTTTCAGGTGCCACTATTGAAGGCAATGGTCAGCTAGTAGATAATTTTCGAACTGAATTAGACAATCGAAATATCGAAGGGTTGAATATATACCACCAGTCATTTAATGTGCGTCATGAAGAGTGTGGAAGACCGTCAATAAAAGATGCGTTAATTAAACTATTCCCTGAATAAATTTATGTCATGATAAGGAAAATGTTGACATAGAATGTTTAAATACTCTTTTGAGATGATTAATCATTATCAGCAAAAGAGAGTAAACGTAACATATCAATAGACTTACCTATTTCCCATTGCATGCCATAAACAATGGTATGCACAGCAAATAATATTCTATCAAAGCTTTGTTCTTTATTGGCTAACATCGATGTTATTTGCGCTTTAGCTTGTTGAATGCCTTTGTCTTCGTAGGTTATTAATATCCTAATAGTATTTTCTTCAGCAGTGATTTGACGTTTAACGGGGAGGTAACCTAATTGTTCAATCATAGACTCTGCGACTAACCAGGCAGACCAAGGGTTTTGCCCTGTGATTAAATTGCCATCTTGAGCCACGTTTTCTAAATAAACATAACCAGCATCAAAGTTTGATCCTTGTTCAATTAATTTATTTTGCAATAAGAATGGAAATACTTCTTTGGCATTAGGAATTAATAAAAGCTCTTCATCATTGGTAAAACTTGCTACTGTTTTATTGGCTAATAAAAAAGTGCCATCATCTAGAGTGACATTGACTAATGCCGCAGGGCCATGACATACAGCACCTATCACTTTTCCTGATTGGTAATAATCACTGACTAAAGATTTGATTACGGCATTTTCTGGGAAATCAAACATCGCGCCCTTACCACCAACAAAATACACCGCCTGATATTGACTGGTATCGACCTTAGCAAGTGCAATACTATTATCGACTTTATCCTGCGCAACTGTATCATTTAAAAAAGCAAAATCGAACTTGCCCATATCATCGTCATCAATGACCACAGGAGGCTTACCGCCTTTAGGGCTAGCAATATCAACCTCAAAACCATTGGCTGTAAAAATATAATAGGCGCGAGCCAATTCGGTCAATTCATATCCAGTAGTTTTACCACTCGTGCCCATAACGTCAGTACTGGTAACTACAGCAAGAATTTTTCCACGATGTTTTTTTATACCTTGTGATAGATAAGTAAGGTCTTGAGGTTTGGTCATATTAAGATCTTTGTTAAAAGTATTAGCAGGAATAAGGCTACGAAACCAGAACACAAAAGCCACCACTAAAATAATAAAGCTCATTAAGATGATTAATGTGATCTTTATTTTTGGATATTTATTAAACATAGATTGTTTCTCGTTAACTTTAATTGTAATTGTAGTTTTAGTTTTAAAACGAGTTTAGCTATCAAGATGTGAAATAAGTGTGAAATAAGTGCGCAATGATTTGCACTGGCAATGTTTAAAGCCACTAAAAGTCACCTAATGTCCCAAGATACATGGGTTTCTCTTTTTCTGTATCGGAGTGATATTTTACTTTCTAAAAATATTACACCTTAACCGAGCAAGTCAACACACGGATAATTTGATACAGCCGATTTATCAGTTTTCACCTTTATTTCACATAAAGACAAATATAGTTAAATTTTATTGGCCCAGAAGGCAAAAAAATGAAGATAAAACATTACTTATTACTGATCTGCTTTGCTGCAGTTTCTAACGTCCTTGCAGCGAAGAATACAACTGAGGAACTCGTTTTAGCGAAAGACAAAGTGAACCTAGCTATTATAAAATTTGAACATACTCATAGAGAATTTTGGTCTTATAATGTTTCTCGCTATGAAGATGAGGAAGGTGATATATCAAGCAGTATTGAACAGCATTCGCCACAATTAAGTGAGCCATGGCTGCTTATAAGAATTAATGGCCAACAACCAACAAAAAAACAGATGAGGAACTTTGCGGAAAAGAAACAAGAGCAGAACAAAAAAATGAAGCAAGGTGAGAATATACAACTTAAGTTACGTGAGCTAATTAATCAAGAGAGTCTGTCTTTAGTTTCTACAGACGAGAAACATATTGTTATGGCATTTAACGTGTATTTGAAGAAACTCGGAAAAGATTCGAGCGGCAAACTCCAAGGAAAATTAATCTATCATAAAGATAAACAATTCATTGAAAAAATATCAATTTGGAATAACGAAACATTTTCCCCGATGTTTTCTGCAAAAATTACTGATTTAGCAATCACTTTTACTTTTCTTGATATTAATGGCTCTGTACTAACCAAACAAAATGAAATGAAGATGAAAGGTCGCTTTGCCTATTTCACCGAAATCAACGAAAGCTCCGTAGATAATTTTTCAGATTATCTATACACGTTACCATTCAAAGTGCGTGATTTCAGTGGGAATTAAAAGTGCTTTAGGCAAGGCAATTATTTAAAACAATGGTTACTCCCTTGTTCAAATGAATAACGTCGCGTAAATCGCTTTTAACCCCATCGAAGAAGCGCTTGAGCAACGTTACTTCATCGTTGCTGTGATTTATAATGGAATAACCATTATTTCATCACAGCGCCTTGAATTAAAATTGCTCAAGCACTCTGAAACAAGCATCTTGAATGGCAACGGGTATATATCAAGGTGAGCAAACTCAATAAACTACAACTAATAGACAATGCAAACTTTGTAGATAAAATGATCTTTTAAGTGAGCACAACTAAGTATTATTTAGCATGATAAAAATCAATAAAATGCAAGGAAAATATCTGTAATAACGTAAAAGGATTTTAAAGTCCATTTTTAGGTGTTTAAGTCGTTTTGTTAATGGTTTTAATCGTTTTAATGGCGTTAATAAAACAATTATATCCACAGAACCTGTGGATATAATTGTGAGTAATCATGTGGTAAAGTTTTATGTTATTGATTTTAATTAAAAAAGATTGCAGTACGTTTTTTGTCTAGCGATACGTTGTGGATAAAATTCAACAAGGTGGCTAAAACAAGCTGTTAAGATGCTTTAGGCAATAATAGCTGTGTTTACCTCGGTTAAGTTTAGCTTTATTGGCTAGTTAACCGAAGTAAACTTCACATTGATGACTAAGTAGACAGGCTTTGAATAACCATTAATCTTGCTGAGCTGACTGTATTGCAGTTAAGGCAATCGTATAGACGATATCATCGACTAATGCACCTCGAGACAAATCATTAACGGGTTTATTCATCCCTTGCAACATGGGCCCAATACTAACTAAGTCTGCAGAACGTTGTACTGCTTTGTAGGTCGTATTGCCGGTATTTAAATCAGGAAATATAAATACCGTTGCTTTACCTGCTACAGGGCTGTTAGGTGCCTTTTTCTTAGCGACATTTTCCATTATTGCGGCATCGTATTGTAATGGACCATCAATGATTAAGTCTGGCCTTTTTGCTTTGGCAAGTGCAGTGGCTAAAGTAACTTTTTCAACATCGGCGCCATGACCTGAACTGCCGGTACTGTAGCTGATCATGGCCACTTTAGGTTCAATGCCAAAAGCCGCAGCTGAGTCAGCGGATTGAATGGCAATATCAGCTAATTGTTCGGCATTCGGCTCTGGGTTTATAGCACAATCACCATAGACTAATACTTGATCAGGTAGTAGCATGAAAAATACCGATGAGACTAATGAACTTGAAGGTGCTGTTTTAATTAATTGCAATGCTGGACGAATAGTATTGGCGGTGGTATTTACAGCACCAGAGACTAAACCGTCCACTTGACCAAGTTTCAACATCATTGTGGCCAGTACAACATTGTCTTTGAGATTTTCTATTGCAACCACATCTGTTAAACCTTTGTTCTTACGTAGTTCTACCATAGGAGCCACGTAATTTTTCCTTATCGTATCTGGATCTGTTATTAATAAATTGTCAGGTAAATGAATACCTTGATGTTCAGCAATTTGTAAAATCTCTTCTTTATTACCAATTAACTGACAGCGAGCAATATTGCGTTCACAACATATAGCTGCGGCTTTAATCGTTCGAATATCGGTGCCTTCAGGTAACACCACCAATTTATTTGCTTGTTGTGCTAATTCAGTTAGTTTATGCCTAAAAGCAGGAGGAGATAATAATCTGACATTAGCATTTTTTGACGTTAAGGTTTCCAACCAATGACTATTTAGATTGTCTGCAACATGCTGTTTTACTTTTTCATGACGTTGTAAATCATCTTGAGGTATTTCAGGGTTAAAACTCATGATATGACGTGATGTTTGCCATGTATCCCAGGGCACAGAAAGCACTGGCAAGCCTGCATCAAGCGCTTGTTTACATAGTTCCCATACTTGCTCTGATGGCTCAAAACCATTAGTTAAGACTAATCCGCCCAACTTTGTCCCATTGAGCGCTGATAAACAGGTCGCTATGATAATATCAGTGCGATCACCTGGGGTGACAATTAAACGACCGGGTACTAAATAACTGACCAAGTTTGCTACGGTACGCGCACAAAAAGCAACGCTGCGAAAACGCCTATGTTGCATGTCACCAGCATTAATAATAGTTGCTTCTAAATAGTTACTAATGTCACTAACACGAGAGGCAACTAAGTCCATTTCCCATGTTACTGTACCAAGTAAATCAAAATGTCTATCTTTGAAAATAGCGAGATTTTTCCATTGTTCCAAGCTGAAGTTGTCATCAATGTCTTCTTCTCGTGGCAATAAGCCAAATTCGTCTTGATCTGGGCTATTAAGCTTATTGATAACACAACCGATGAGGTGTTTATTTTTAATGCCGCCATAGGTTTCAGCACTGACTTCTAAGCGGTCTTCAAACTCTTCTGCGCTATCATTACCCGGCGCAGCGACTAGTACAATATCAGCAGATAGAGCTTGGGCTACATCACGGTTTATCCGTCCAGCATAAGGTTGTCTGGCTGTTGGTACTAAACCTTCAATAATGACTACGTCATGGTCTTTATTAAAATCATCAAAATTACCAACAATCTCTTCTAATACAGTATCGTGAAGGCCATCACCCATTTTCCCTTCAACGTAACTTAAAGAAATACTGGTACTGTTTTGTGATAATTTTATTGCGTCGATGGTTTTATTTTTTTTCGCTAAACTATTACGAGAGGGTTGGCTTATTGGTTTGAAATGACCAACTTTAATGCCTTTTTGTTGACAGGCGTGTAATAGACCTAAAGATACGCTGGTTAAACCAACACCTGATCCTACAGGAATAAGCATAATTCTATGTGACATAAGAGAGTCTTCTATTTATTAATTTATGTGTAAAGTGGTTAACAACTGATTAGCTTGTTCGGCAATAACCCATTCTTCATTTGTTGCGATAACCCAACAAGGTCTAGCACTTTCTGCGGCGATGTTACCGCAGGCGCCAAAACGGGTATTTTCATTTTTTGTTGAAGACAGTGAAAAATTCAACAAGGCAAGTTGACTGACTATCTCTGATCGTACCCAAGTTGAGTTTTCACCGATTCCACCGGTAAAAATTAAGCCATCTAATGTCGTTAAACTGGCACTAAAACTGGCAATGCTTTTTGCTATTCGGTAGCAAAATACAGTTAAAGCCAGTTTAGCTTGTTTTTGGTTTTGTGGATTGTCTCCGTTAAACATGGCTTCTTCCAATGCCCGGCAATCATTACTTATGCCGGATATACCAAGTAAACCACTCTTTTTATTTAATAAGTTGTCTACTTCTTTGATGCTATAACCTAAATGCTCAACAAGGTGGAAGATGATTCCTGAATCAAGATCCCCACTGCGCGTACCCATCATGACACCCTCAAGTGGGGTCATGCCCATGCTAGTATCAATGCTTTTACCATTTTTTATTGCGGTAACACTGCAGCCATTACCAAGGTGAGCACTAATTAAATTACATTGTGACAAAGGTTTATCTAGCAACTTTGCCGCTTGGTTAGCAACAAAATAATGACTAGTGCCATGGAAGCCATAACGTCTAATGGCGTGCTCTTGATAAAGCGAGTAGGGCAGGCCATAAATAAAAGCCTTTTCGGGCATTGTTTGATGAAAAGCCGTATCAAAAACAGCGATTTGCGGTAAATCAGCAAACGCTTGTTGGCAAGCTTGAATACCAATGAGATTCGCTGGATTATGTAGTGGCGCTAATTTGGCAAGCTTTGCTATGCTAAGCTCCACTTCTGGAGTGATCAGCGTAGGCTGTGCATAACTTTCGCCCCCATGTACAACGCGATGACCAACGGCTTTCATTTTAGCAACTAAGCTATATTCAGCGAGTTTATCAACTAAAACCCTTAATGCACTTTGGTGATCAAAAGGGGCCTTTAACTTAAATATTTCTTTGTTTTGATTTTCACAATCTTGGCTCTGTTTTATCGTAATATTGGCATCTTGGCTAAGTAAACATTGTGCTAAACCTGATAACAATGTTTCACCGGTTAGCGCTTGAACAAGTGAAAATTTCACCGAAGAGCTACCGCAGTTAATAACTAAAATTGCATCGGCAGAGCAGTTGTCTGTACTTTGTTGATTCATGAGTTTTATCTTTAATAAAATGAAAGGTGATACAGGAGTATTTTGTTGTTGTTGAGTATAACGTTTATATTGATAAAAAATATTGATTCAATACAAGTAAATACTGCTAATTACACAATATCACAACAAAGCAACTTTCAAGCTGTAGAAAAATAGTGTTAACTGCTATAGTTGTTCTATGAATATATCTGTAGTAAAACTCATCCAATTGGGTCAAAAGTATTTAAAACTTTGGCCTGAAAAAGCAGAATTAGCAAATTACTTTGCTGATTATCACGCTGTGCAAAGTGCACGATTTGTCTGTCGTTATTTTCCTGCGTTAGCCATTTTTACGGTATTGATGCAGTTATATTTTTCATCAGGACTGCTCTTTGGACAAGAAAAGTTAGATCAGGTGGCACTAAATAATGCCTTATCTGGACTCCCACAAGCACTGTGTTATGGTCTGTTTTTATTAAGCTTACCGATTCAAGCGTTGGTGGTATCAGGCGTAAAAGCCGATAAACTATTACCACCTGCCTTAGCGTCTTGGTATCTTAGTGGTTTGGAAAAAGCAAAGCAGCAAAATGCTATGAAAGAATTAGATGAAGACTCTGCTTCTTATGCTCACAGTAAGAAAAAAAATGATGATAATAATAGGCATACAATTAATAAATTAACTGTATATAAACCTCGTTATATCGACTTAGCACAATTGTTACAGTTAACTTTTGCTGCTAGAAACTAGGCTTCGTTATTAGAAATTCTTCTGCTAGCAAACTCTCTTCTAACAAGTAAGCTAAACTCCCTTTTTTGCTTCTACTTTTTATACAATCGGATAATAAAGTCTGCTTGGCAAGTAAATTCATTTTGGGCTTTTAATTGTTCAATCAACTCATCGGTAGCTTTAAATGCAAATGGTGTCATAGCAAGCAAGTTAAGCACGTCTGCACTATTATTAAAGTGCATTGGGTAATTCAAACGTTGCTCTTTGACTAAGCTAAGATTTGCAATGGCGGGCTTGCTGACATCATGTTGATTAGCTTGTCGATAAATCAGCGATTTCAATTCAATTAAATGGTCTTCAGCAGGCGTTACCGTTAATAAATAACCGCCTTTCTTTAGAATTCGAGTAAACTCAGTTTCTAAAATAGGCGCGTAAACACTGTACAACCAGCCAAAATTTTCATCATCAAATGGTAAGTCAGATAAGGTTGCTACGCTAAAAAAGCAGTCTTGGTAGCGCTTAGCTGCGATCTTTATTGTTTCCTTAGCAATATCAACACCATAAACCTTATTCTGTTCATTTTTATGTTGATGAGTATAAAAACCTTCTCCGCAACCAGCATCAAAAACATTGTCGTTAAGCTCTGCATATTCGTCATATAAAGCTAATATAATATCAACCAGTGGTTGATAGAAACCTTGGTCTAAAAAAGCGCGACGGGCTTGCACCATAGTTTTGTTATCACCAGGGGCTTTTGAGTGCTTGAATTGCACGGGCAATAAGTTAACATAACCTTGTTTGGCTAAGTCAAAACTGTGGTTTTTTGGGCAGCAGTAACTTTTGTCAACAAGTGTTAAGGCTTGTTGACAAAGAGGGCAGCGGTAGTGGGCAGTGTTGGTTATGGTCATCTTATGAATTACAATAATTAGTTAGCTAAAAGTTGACCATATAGGCGCATGATCCGACGGTTTTTCTATACCGCGTAATTCATAATCTATTTCAGCATCAATACATTTTTCAGCCATAGTGGCGGTTGCTAAAACTACATCAATACGTAAACCACGGTTATCATCAAAACCACGTGAGCGGTAATCAAACCATGAGTAACGTTCGGTTTTTTCTGGGTGTAATTGTCTAAAGGTATCAATAAATCCCCAATCCATTAGTGTTGTTAACCATTCACGCTCTTCTAGTTGAAAAGAACATTTACCTGTTTTAAACCAACGTTTACGATTAACTTCACCAATGCCGATATCTAAATCAAGTGGAGAAATATTAATGTCTCCCATAACAATAATATTTTCGTCTTTAGTATGGTTCTCATTAAGGTGAATCATCAAATCTTTATAAAACTTACGCTTATAAGGATATTTTGTCTCATGGCTAATATTTTCACCTTGTGGGAAGTAACCATTTAACACTGTTACTTTTTCGCCTGCATCGTTGGTGGTTTCAACCATAATCATGCGACGCTGTGCTTCCTCATCATCTGTAGGAAAGCCTTTTTGTACAGTAACAGCTTCTTTTTTACATAACATAGCAACACCGTAATGCGCTTTTTGTCCATGAAAATAGACATGGTAGCCCATGGCCTCAACAGCCTCTAAGGGAAACATTTCGTCATGCACTTTTATTTCTTGTAAACCGATTATATCGGGTTGATGTTTATCGATAATTGCTTGTAATTGATGTAAACGTGCGCGTAGGCCATTAATATTAAAAGAGATAACTTTCATAAGGTTAATAAGTTCCTAATAAAACAATTTATGTATTATTTTAAAGTGATATGTTGCGGTGAAGTATTTAATGGTCAGTTTATTTTTTCAAATGCGATCACATGTTGTTTAATGCTCACTAACGCTAAAATATATACAGTTTAAATGATAATTCAGTAATGATAACACTAAGTTTACATGGGCTAAAGGAGACAACGCTATTAAAAAGAGGCTTTTTTTATTTAATATTTCGACGTATAAAAATGCTGCCCTTTACCCTTTAATTAATGTTGATAAATAACCATCGTATATAAAAACATTTACTTTTCTTTGAAATTTTTTACACCTTTACACTATCCTTTTCCTAGAGTATGTAATTCACAGAGCAAGAAACAAATAAATTTAAAGGGAATAATCATGGATACTAAAAAAGTAGCAACAACGGCAATTTCAAGCATTTTAGCTTTAGGTGTTTTAACGGCAACCAGCGTCAATGCAGTGCCTAATCAACCTACGTCTTGGGAAAAATGTGCAGGTGTTTCAGCGGCAGGAAAAAATGATTGTGGTTCATTAAATGGTAGTCATAATTGTGCAGGACAAGCGACTGCCAATAATGACGAAAACGAATGGGTTTATTTACCAAAAGGCACCTGTGACAAAATCACTGGTGGTGTCGTGAAAGCAGAAAAACCAGCTAAAAAGTAAATTATCCCGCTAATCATGTTAGTAAGAAGCAAGCATAAATATTATGCTTCTCACTAACTTTCTAGTCATTGTTTAGCTAATATTTGATGACATTTATGAGTGCTTGGTCAGTGCTTTGCAAATGCTATATTAAAGGTTAAATTATAAATTAAGCTAAAAGTCAGTTTGAGGTCAGTTATTAGTGCAAAAAATTGCAGGCGTTGGTTTGGGTCTACGACATAGGCATTTTCAAGAATTTATTGAAAATAAGCCCGACGTTGCTTGGCTAGAGATACATACGGAAAATTTCTTTAGTCAAGGCAGTGCCTCATCGAAAACTCTCGCTAAAATTCGTCAAGATTACCCTATGTCTGCTCATTGTGTCGGTCTATCCTTAGGCTCAGCATCGGTATCTTGCCCAGTTCGAGAACATCATTTACAACAAATTAAAAAGACCCTTGATTGGTTACAACCATCGATGGTTTCTGATCACCTTTCGTGGAGTGCTTCCGATGGTATTCATTACTTACCCGATTTATTACCTATACCTTATACCGAAGAAGCGTTTGATGTCGTGACTAAAAACATCAATCACGTGCAATATGTGCTGCAAAGGCAAATACTTATCGAAAACCCGTCAAGTTATTTACGTTTTGTTAACTCGACAATAATGGAGTGTGACTTTCTTTCTCAGTTAACTAAAGAGACAGGCTGCGGACTTTTGCTTGATGTAAATAATATTTATGTCAGTGCCCATAACCATGGCTTTGATGCATTAACCTATATAAAAAGTCTTCCTATTGAAGCCGTTAAAGAGATGCATTTAGCGGGTTATAGTATTGATAATATTGAAGGTAAAGAAGTTTATATTGATAGCCATGGCCAAAGAGTTTATGACGGAGTTTGGCGGTTATATGAACAAGCTATCAAACGTTTCGGCGCAGTACCGACGTTAATTGAATGGGATACTGATGTACCAGAGTTGTCTGTATTATTAGAAGAAAAAACTAGAGCAGAAGTTATTATTGCTAACGTACTTAAAGAACAACTTACCACATGAGTAACTCAGCTAACTTAGCTAAGCCAACGACTTTAGCGCAGATGCAACGTAATTTCATTAGTGATTGTTTATCTGGCAGGCTGACACAAGACAATACCTTGATGGCAAAAGATATTGATAGTCGTAGTATTTCAGCTCAAGGTTTAATGGGAATATATCAAAACAGTGGCATTGCCAATATTAGTCAGGCTTTATCACTGACTTATCCTGTTATTGAAAAATTAGTTGGCGAAGATTTCTTTAGGGCAACGTGTGGGCAGTATATTGCGGTAAATTGGCCTAAAAGCGGCAACATGGATGACTATGGCAGTGAGTTTCCTGATTTCTTAGCCCAATTTGAACACGCCAAACACTTAGTTTATTTGAAGGATGTTGCGCGTTTAGAGTGGATTTTCCATTTAAGTTCGCTAGCCGAAGATGCAAATTTTACCGATTGGTCAACACTGGCACAAGTTACTGAAATTTTACAATTACAGTTTTTATTAGCACCTTCAGTAAACTTAATTAACTCAATTTTTCCTATTGATGAAATTTGGCAATTTAACCAAAGTGGTAATTCATCAGATTTTGACGTTAAGGCTGTGGTAAATATTAATATTAACGATACTTTCAACGATAAAAGTGAAGACAAAATGATACACTTACTCGTTTTTAGACAAGCATTAAAAACAATTATTATGCCGATATCTATTGGCGAATTTTCCTTGCTACAAGCTATTGAACAAGGTCAAAATTTTGAGCAAGCAATTATCATCGCAACAACCCAGCAGGCAGAATTTTCGATAGATAATTGCCTGAAAAAATTTATTGAACTGGGTGTTATTAGTGGTTTTAGTTAAGCCTCTTATCACAAGTTGCTACCTGAAAGCTATTTATGGTGTAGCAACTTGAGGGTTTATATTTTGTTTACTTCAATGGAAATGTGGGATAAGTCTGGTAATTGTTGCCGTACTAAATTTGCATAATGACTTGGTTCAAGTGGTGTTTTAGCTGCTATTGAAAGGATGATTGCTTGGTGTCCAGGAGCTATCTTCCAGATATGAATATCACGAATGATGGTTTCACTTTCGGTTGTAACGGCATCAATAACTTTAGTTAAAGTTAAAGTGTTGACAGATTTATCAAGTAATACTTGGCTAGACTCTTTGATTAAACCATAAGACCAACGAGAAATAACAAGTGCACCGACAATCCCCATAACTGCATCCATCCAGTTCCAGCCGAAATACTTACCTGCCAGTAGCGCTACGATGGCAAGTAATGAAGTCAGTGTATCTGCTAACACATGAAAATATGCTGCTTTTAGGTTATGATCATGGTGATGAGAATGACCTTTACCACCATCATGATGGTGGTCATCATGTAAAACAAAAACGGAAGCTATATTAACAATAAGACCAATAACAGCTACAGAAATTGCCTCATTAAAATAGATAGTTTGGGGTTCGATCAGGCGATGAACGGACTCTAATGCCATCATTATAGCAATAATTGCCAGTGCTACAGCGCTTGCAAAACCTCCTAAGTAATTGACTTTCCCTGTACCAAAACTAAACTCTTTGTTATTTGCGTGTTTTTTTGCATAAGAATAAGCAAATATAGTGATCAAAAAAGCGGCAGAGTGTGTTCCCATATGCCACCCATCGGCAAGTAATGCCATAGAGCCTGACCAAGTTCCTGCACCAATTTCTAGTACCATGATCACAGTTGTTAACCAAAAAACAATTTTTACTTTGCTTTTATTGTGTTTATTGTCTATTCCGAAATCGTGCGAATGATCCCATTGAATATTACTTTCGTTATACATGGTACGTCCTTGGGTAAATAGTATGCCATTATAAAAATTACTATTTCCACAAATTTATTATACTATACCCCAGTACACTATTATTCAACCGAAGGATAGAAAAATGTCTCATACAATCACTGGAAAGAAAAAACTGCTAAGTCGTGTTCGTCGAATAAAGGGGCAGTCGATTGCTTTAGAAAGTTCACTCGAAGGCGAACCAGATTGTATGAAAGTTCTTCAGCAGATTGCAGCTATAAAAGGCGCTGTTAACGGGCTAATGAAAGAGGTTTTGGAAAGTCATTTGCGCGAACACCTTGGTACTCAAGACATTTCACCAGAGCAGCGTACGGAAGAAGTAGAACAAGTAATATCTATATTAAAAAGCTACTTAAAATAGAACAATCAATTAACTTAGAGCGTTTTTTTATTGCAAAATAATTAGAGAAACCTACTTAATAACGAAGTTGGAGTCATAATGATAGCTTCAAATCTAAAAAGTACAGGTTTATTCATTTATCATATCTAACTGTAGCGATTACGATTATTACGACGAGTGTTTATCTCGTTTTGAATATAATCGCCACATGATTTATACTGATAACCTGTTGAAAAGTTGTTATTATTTTCACAACGATAACAAATTGATTACGCGGCTAATTATTCGACACTTTTACACCATGCTTTGATAACTATTGGAAAAATCAGATAAATGAAAAATAATAAAACAATACCGGCAGAGAATACTCAAAGCTGGAACTTTCTTTTTTTTGTTTGGCTAATCGCTTCAATTGGTACGTTAACTAGCTTATTTTTTAGTGAGGTAGTTCAACTGCCTGTTTGTGTCTTGTGTTGGTATCAACGTATTGCGCTTTACCCATTAGTGCTGATATTACCTTTAGCACTTTTTCCTTATGATGTTAAAGTTATCCGCTATATCACCCCTTTGGTTATATTTGGCTGGTTTGTTGCGTTATTCCATGTGTTAGTCGTTGCAGGGGTTATCCCTGAGAGTGTACAACCTTGTGTTCAAGATATTCCTTGTTCTGAGATACACTTTACTTTGTTGGGCTTTTTAAATATCCCAATAATGTCTCTATTAACGTTTTCTTTTATTGGGCTTTTGCTCTTTCTTTCTAAAAAATCATTTACTCGGAACTTCCATGAATAATAAAAATATTTTTATCAGTGCAGCCGTTAGCTTAGGCATCATCTTCATTGCTGTGATCACGGTATATAAAAGTCAAGGAACAACAGCCGTAGCGGATGAAAAGTTATCCGCATTAATGCGTATAGACGCACCTGTTAAGGGAGGAGAACAGGCTAAAGTGACTATCGTTGAATTTTTTGACCCAGCTTGTGAAACTTGCCGTCAGTTTTACCCTTTTATTAATAACATTGTTAAAAAATACCAAGGCAGGGTAAATGTTGTTATGCGTTATGCGCCATTACATAAAGGCTCTGAAGATGTAGTGAAAATGTTAGAAGCCGCCCATATTCAAGGGAAATTTTGGCCTGCGGTTGAATTGTTGTTTTCCAACCAGCACCGTTGGGTAGAGCATCACGTATCAAATCCCCAAAGTGCGTTAGCAGGCATAAAAACATTGCCATTAGATCATGACAAACTGGATAGAGATTGGCAAAGTAGTCAAGTCGCTAAGACTATTGCGCAAGACATAACAGACGGGAAAATTTTAAAGGTACGTGCAACACCACAGTTTTTTGTTAATGGTAAACCATTAATCGTTTTTGGTTATGACGAGCTGGCTAGCTTGGTTGAGGAAGCAGTTGCCGAGGCTTATTAGAGGAGTATTAACGGTGTGTTAGTGGCAAGCTTTTCTTTTGCCCACCTGTTTGTTAGCTGAAGTTCAATGATGCTATTCAAATACTTTGCAGGTTTACTTACTTATTAATCAGAGTAAACCCGCTTATTCGTTATATACCCAAACCACTTGAAGAGGCAGTTTCAGAGCTAAGCTAGGCAGTCAGATCAAGGCGCAGTACGAAGGTAATGGTTGTTCAGGAGAATTGCTCCTGCATTCTCTAATAAGTTACATCCATGTCGCGTCCTTATCAAGTACTGCAACGCAGAACTGCTTTTCTAGCTTAAATCCCTTCGACTTGCTGAACTCTGCATCTTCAAGTAGCTTGGATATAAGATTTAATACACCGAGTAAATCACCCCACTGGTCGTATCAGAGTTGACTTTTTTCAGCACTACTAGAAAATGTCTCTGTTTATCGATTTTCGGCATAATGATTCATTTATACCCGTTACCATTCAAGGTGTTGCTCAAGCGCTTCTTTGATTGGTAACGGGTATAAGTTACAAATAATAAAAAATTAAACCTAATTTATAGCCGGATTCCGAACGATTAATACTCTACCATATTAAATAATAAGGGAATCACCCATGAAAAAATCCTTGATAGCTATTGCTCTAGCTACAACATTCTTAAGTGCTTGTGGCACTTCTCCAAAAAATGAAAATAGCCCAAATAAAACTGAATTTATTGCTGAAAAAGCAGAACTTGGCAGCTTTGGTGTCGATTTAAGCGCGCGTAATGATGCAGTTAAGCCGGGTGATGACTTCTTTATGCATGCTAGTGGCACTTGGTACGACAACTTTGTGATGCCAGCAGATAAAACACGTTATGGTGCTTTTACTGGTTTAGCTGAACGCAGCGAAACGCAAGTTAAAGAAATAATTGACGATATTATTAGCCGCAGTAACTTAAATGCCGAAGAGCAATTAATTGCCGATTTTTATCAGTCGTACATGGACATGGAGACTATCAATAAGTTAGGTCTAACGCCAATTCAAGCGACACTCGACACTATTTCAGCCATAAAAAATACGGATGATTTGACTAAAGTATTTGGCAATGCATGGTTAACTAGCGCTAAATCACCTATAGGTGGTGGCATGTGGTTTAATCGTTTAGACCCAAACAAATATGAAATGTCTATGGGGGCTGGTGGCTTAGGTTTACCTGACCGCTCATACTACTTAGAAGAAGGGGAGCGCTTTGTTAAAACACGTACCGCTTATGTTGAACACATTGCACAAGTCTTAGGTTTTACTGGTATAAAAAATGGTAAATCGCGTGCCGAAGCCATTTTAGCATTAGAAACTAAAATTGCTGCGGGACATTGGCCAAGAGAAAAACGTCGTAATCGAGATTTAACACTAAACCAAGTGAAACGTACTGATTTAGCTAAACATTATCCCGACTTTAACTGGGACTTATACTTTGAACAAAGCGGCCATAAAGTACCACAACTAAATATTACTCAACCTGAGCCAATTAAAGCAATGATTGCTTTAATTAACCAAGAAGAGTTAAGCGTTTGGCAAGATTATTTAACTTTCCATACTATTTCAGGTAATGCAGGCGTATTACCTGAAGATATTTATGCCGCTAATTTTGCTTTTTTCGGCAAAGAGCTAAATGGCCAACAAGAGCCTCGTCCTCGTTGGAAGCGTGCTATTGGGCAAATGTCAGACACTGAGTCTTTAGGGTTTGCTATTGGTAAAGTGTATGTAACTCGCTATTTTCCAGAAAGCTCTAAACAACAAATGGCTGACTTAGTTGAAAACTTACGTACTGCGTTAGGTCAACGCATAGATGGCCTTGATTGGATGGGTAAAGCAACCAAAGTGAATGCACATGCAAAACTTGCCGCGTTTAACCCTAAAATTGGTTACCCTGATGTATGGCAGCAATTCGACGGATTAACAATTTCAGATAATGATATTGTTGGTAATATTCAAAACCTTCGTCAATTTTTCAATGCTGATAGTGTTGCAAAAGAGCTGAAAAAAACTGACCGTAATCGTTGGGGTATGACACCACAGCGCGTTAATGCTTATTACAATAGCTCATTTAACGAAATTGTTTTCCCTGCCGCTATTTTACAACCGCCATTTTTTGATCCCAATGCTGATGCAGCAGTTAATTACGGCGCAATTGGCGCGGTCATTGGCCATGAAATGGGTCACGGTTTTGATGACCAAGGCTCAAAGTCTGATGCTGAAGGTATTCAACGTAACTGGTGGACAGATGAAGACCGCGCAGCATTTGATGCAAAAGCGGATCAACTGGCAGCACAATACAGTAAATATGAACCTATTCCTGATAACTTCGTTAACGGCCGTAATAGCCTAGGTGAAAATATTGGCGATGTTGGTGGTTTGTCTATGGCTTACCATGCTTACAAACTTAGCTTGAATGGCAAAGAAGCACCGATTATTGACGGTGTAACCGGCGATCAACGCTTCTTCTTAGCATGGGCACAAGTATGGAAAGAAAAACGTACTGAGAAGAGCATGCTTAATCAGTTACGTGGCGGTACACATGCGCCGGGTCGATTCCGTGCACAAGCGCCACGTAATCACGATGCATGGTATAAAGCCTTTGATGTAAAACCAGGTGATGCATTGTTCTTACCAGAAAATGAACGTGTGCGTATTTGGTAAACAGACTTACGATAGATGTATTGTGTTCAACTCATTGATATTTCAATTGTTAATATAAGCTATTAACACTAAGTACTAACACAAAATGCCTACCAGTTAATCTGGCAGGCATTTTTTATCTAAACACTACTAAAAGTATAAATCACAATCGTTATTTATACCCGTTCCACTTGAAGATGCAGAATTCAGCTGGAATTATAAACGCCTTTAGGCAGGCATTGATTGAAGAGAATAGTTATTTTATTGTCGAAATCAATAACGCAGCATAATGCGTTTATAAACCAGCCCTTCGGGGAAAACTGATCAAATCATATTTGTCGTTACATTTGTTTTTAAGGGAATAACCATTAACAAAAAATGTGCCTTGATTATGAATCGCTCAGGTTTCCTGAAACGAGCATCTTCAATTGGAGCGGGTATATAGACGTTAACAAAGGTAATGACGATTTAGGTTTGTGGCAATAATTTTGCAGTTATGACATAACGTAAACTTCCGCCTGCTTGTAATGCATCAAATGGATAACAGGTGATAAGTACTAAACTAGGGTCTTGTTCATTAATTAACATGGCCGAATCTTTACTATCAACTATGTCCATGCTTTCTATTTGATATAAGTGATTGATACCGCTTTTATCTGAGAGTGAAATAATGTCTTTCATCTTAAGTTCCTGTAAAAAGCTAAAATGTGTATCTCGATGACCTGCAACAACAAAGGGCTTGTTATCGCTTAAATTACTGTATTGATGCATAACCCCCGCTGAAAATGCCAAACTGGTTGGATCAACGCCTTGCAACAAAACAAGTTCTTTATTCAGTCGTGCAATGCTCATTTTGGCAATAGGATTAGTATCGGCCCATGGCCATGGTTTTATTTCCGTATTACTGGCAATGGTTTGCTGCCAACTATGACTTATTAACCTATGTGCCACCCAAGCTTTGACCGGTAACCATGCACTGTTAGCCATAAGCAGCAGTGCAATAATCGCGAGCCAAGTAAGCGACTTGATGCGTATTAACATTTGCTAGAGATATGTTTTTTAGCAGTCAATTGAATACTTTTGTTAGCACTCTTTTGGGTTATGTTTATTGCTCGCCTTGCTTGCAGTATCAGTGAAAATATCAAGAGTAATAACCCGGTGATAAATGGTAACTGCCAACCCGTTGCTGTTTGCGGAAAAGCCGTTGCTTGTTTTTTATTATCAATGCTTGTCGATATTTCCTCTTGTTCTACGGCAATAAAACTAGAGTAGGGCGACATCACTTGATGTGATAGCGAGGTAGCTAATACATTTTTTCTGACTTGCTCTGGTGGCTTGCCAGTAACTAAACCATCGAGTAAGTCTTCAATTTTTGCTTTTGCCCAAATCGGTGTGATGCCAATACTCTCTTGCTGCTCACTTAAGCTGACTTCTTGGTGCCAACCTTTATTGGCTTGTTCACCAAAAAGCTGCATGCTGTTTGGCATCATTGCCGTTTTAAAAGCGATAGTTAATGGCTCCCCATAATAAAGGTCAGGAATTTTTTTAGGGTATTGCTCTATTGAACCCAGATGTAGTGGTTGAAATTGCACAGCAATATTACGCAATGCAGGTCGACTGATTTTTTCCAATAATGCAGACATTTTAGCTTTAACTTCGTCAACTTTTCCTATATAGGTGTAACTTCCTCGACCAAACTGCGCTGCTTTACGCATAAAATAACCGTTAGGGGCAGAGCCAATACCGACAGTAAATAATCGTGGGATGTGCGGTGTATCATGAATCAGTTTAAATAAAGCTAATTCATTGCTAACTGCACCATCGGTAATAAAAATAACTTGCTTAATGGCATTAGATTTCTGCTGGGGCGATGTCGGCATAACCAAAGCCGAAGCTAATGGTTTGACCATTTCAGTACCGCCATCAGCTCGAAGGTTGTTAATAAACTTTTTCGCAGTGAGTTTATTTTGTTGATTAGCCATCACAGTAGAGCTAAATGCTTGATGAAAGTTCGACTCAAAAGCAATAATGTTGAAACTATCTTGCTCTTTCAGTGTTTGCAGGGCAAATATCAAACTTTGTTTGGCCTGTTTGATGGATTGCCCCTGCATTGAGCCTGAGGTGTCGATGATAAAAGTTATATCCCGGGAGAAAACGGGAAAATCATGAGTAGACTTCAATTGTGTAGGTGGCAATAACATGGCGAGTGAATATATTTCCCCATCCATTTTTTGTCTAAATACACTAAGTCTTGGTTCATTCGAGGGATTGGGTTGCCACTGCAAAATAAAGTCTCTATCCATGGCAACTTGTACATTGTCTACCTCAATAGCGAGATCCTGTTCGCTGCTAAAGGGTTTGTGCAATAAAAGCTTTGATTGATGATCTTTCACCTTGATACGATGAGACGGGCTAGAAATTTCCATAAGCTCTACACCTGCATTTAGTTTTATTGCTAAGTGAATTTTGCTATTAGGTTGCAGGTCTTTCATTTGAAAGATACTTGGCAAAGCGCTATTCAAAGCACTGTTTTCAGCAAAAGAGGTTTTTGTTATGCGTTGGTTTTCTCCATCGAATTCAGCTGCTTCGGTACTCATTTCCTTTGCCAGCTCTTGTGCTATTTTTTGTGCTTCATTTTGAGAAAATTGCGATGAGTTTGATATCGATGAAGGTTGATACCTAGGGGTAATATTCATAGGGAAACGAAGACTAAATTTGCCATCAATAAAATCTATGTGCTGAAAATATTTAATGGTAACGGTGACTTGTTCATGTGCGGCAATATTAGCTATGTGGTTGGTGAATAGGTTTGGTCGGTATTGCTGTACTAAACTGGCTCTTTTACCTGAGCTTTTCGCTTGCTCAAAAATTTTTTTAGCTTGTGCCTTTTCCATTATTTTACCTTCAATAATGCGGTCGGCTACTTGAATATGTAAGTGGTTCACGGCAGAATTTTCGGGTAAAGGAAAGGCATAAATACCATTTACTTTATTATCACTTTGATTAATAAAAGATTGCGTTAGCGTGACGCTGGCGATTAAACCATTTATTTCAAAAGAAGCGGAAGAGTTTATTAATACTGCCGCTTGAAACTGTCTGCTGCTATTTACACTTGTATTATGATCACTGTCGTTATTTACTTTGTTAAATAACATTTGCCCAGTGCCAATGTCATTTAACAATTCACTTTTGGAAAATTGGCTCGCACCCGCGGACTTCACGAAATACACCGTTACCCCAAAGATGCATAACAATAGCGTTAGCCATTTGACGGGTGAACGACGCTTTTTAGTACGATAAAAAGAGTCGTGGTAAATTGAGTTTTTTTCTTTTCGTATTGATTTGATCACATTAATTCTCCTTGAAAGCTTAAGGAGAATTAAAACAATAAACAAAGGTATTAAGACGGCAGCATTATGGCAATGTTAAGAACAAATGAGGCAATATTATGGCAGTGCATTTTTTGCTTATAAATACGCACTTACGTTCTAAGTAGTGCTTTAATTAATTGCTCTGTCATAGGTATTGCCGAAGCAGGGTTTTGGCCTGTAATTAAACGGCCATCAACGACAACATGTGGCTGTCCTTTTGGCTTAGATGAGTAACTTCCTCCCAGCAAAATTATTTTATCTTCAAGTAAAAAAGGATAATTTTTCCGTGCCCAACGACCTTCCTCATGATTGGCTTTAGCTGTTAATTTTTTTCCTGTTATTAAACGTGTTCCGTCCAAAAGTGTCACATTAAGCAGTGCGGCAATGCCATGACAATCTGCTGAGACAATGCCACCACTTTCATAAATAGCTGCAGTAAGTTTTTGCATTGCGGGGTTGTTAATAAAGTCAAACATTGGACCTGCGCCGCCAGCAAAGTACACTGCTTGGTAATTTTGACTGTTAACATGGTTTATCGGCAGGGTTCTTGACAATTTCCCCTTCAAACTTGATTGTTTAAACCATAATTGCTGTTGTGAAGATAATCGAAAATTGCCGCTCGCTTTGCCTTGTCCACCTAAAGGGCTTGCAATATCAACCTTGAAACCTGCTTGTTGTAATCCTTGATAGGGCTCTAGTACTTCGGGCAACCAATAACCGTGATCGTCGCTGGAAATAACAATGAGTACTTTACGTTTTTCTAAACCCTGTAGGTTAGGAGTTGCGGTGCTATTAGCAAAAGTGATTGAACTAGTAAGCATGAGTAAAGTGCTTAGTAATAATGTTAAAAGCTGCTTAAGAGTAGATCGGTAGTTGACTAATATTAAATTGTTCATTGTTTTGCCTAATGTTGGTTTAGTTTGTTCGTTATTGAGGATAACTTTAAGGCGCGAATTAACTGGAGTAAGGAAAGGCTGGTGATTAGTTCGGAACAAAATTGGATTTTATTATGACCAAAGTGTGACTAAATATATTTTGTACCGCAAATACAATGTCTTGAAGTATTTCTATTCATAGCATGATCGTATGGTTTATTTATAAACCTTAATAAATTTATTAAAATACAGTAATATAGCAAACGTTGATTTTATCGAAATAAACGTCCACCACTTAGCCTCACTCAACATTGAAATAAGATAATACAAGGACTTACTTTGCGCTATTTACACTTTGCAGATATTTGCATCGATACTCATAACCAATTACTTTATCGCCAAGGTGAAACAATTAATCTAGCGCCTAAAGTTTATGACTTGTTGGTTTTTCTTTGTCAAAACAGTCATCGGGTGATCAGCAAAGATGAATTGATGGAACAAGTCTGGATGGGTACTTTAGTTACTGAAAATGCAATAAGCCGTACGCTTGTTAAAGTAAGAAAAGCGTTAGCAGATGATCCTAAGAGTCCAACATTCATTATCACTGTGCCGCGAAAAGGCTATCGTATGGTAGCTGACTTCGTTGCCTCTGATACGGTAAGTAATCAACCCGTAGAAGCGTTACAAGGCGTTGAATATACTCCTGATAATAACAAGGCTGAAATTTCAGCTATTCAAAGTAATAATTTAGGCACTAATGAAATAAACCGCTCAGTGTCTACATCAATAAATGACTCAGTAAATAACTCAATATATAGTCATTCTAAACAAAGTAACGCAGTTAAAAAGTATATATGGCTAATTACTAGCTTGGTCATAATCACTATCATTACCGCTGTTTTATTACCACAGCGCAGTACTAGTTTACAAACCAAGCAAATAAAACCATTAACGCGCGATGTAGGTGTTGAACTTTATCCTGCACTTTCCCCTGATTTAACTCAATTAGCTTATAGTAAAACGGTAAGCGGTAAGCCGTCTTATATCAATATTGAAAATCTTAGTAATCATGTTAAGCGCTCTGTCTCACATGCAAGAGGCGCATTAAGTAAACCTATTTGGTCGCCTACACAAGATAAACTAGCCTTTTTATATAAGCACAATAGTGTTTGTACGATTACCTGGGCAGAGCTTTCACATATTAAAGATAAAAATACTTGGCAAGACATCACTGAATGTGGCGCTCAAGCGAACCCACATTTTGTTTTTTCACCTGATGGTAAGTACCTGTATTTTAGCGATAGACAATCGGCAAGTCATGGTTATCAAATATTTAGAGTAAACCTAGAAAATAATGAGAAAGATATTGTTAATCAACCCATAACCAATGGTTTAGGCAACTACAGTTTTGATATTTCAGCCAACGGAAAGCACTTAGTTATGGCCAATAGTGAATTCTCACCCGCAACCCGAATTTACACCTTGAATATTAATGACTCAGTACTTGAACAAACAGCGCAATTAGATTATTTAATGCGCTCTGTTATCTGGCATCATGATAATGAAACGATTATTCACCCTTCACCACACCCCGCATATGAGTTGTGGCAAAGTAGCCTTGATGGCAGCAAGTTAGCGGTAGTTGCAAGTAATACATCAAGAGTAAAACATTTGTCTCGTATTAATAACGGCAAAGACTTTAGTTTTGTTTCCTATTTAATCAATAAGGATATTCATTTTGAATCTAAAGTAGGGGATAGTATCGACCTTGATAACTCAACGGTGATGGATTATCTACCTGCTTTGGCAAACAATGGCCAGCAATATGCTTTTGTTTCTAAACGTTCTACTTCTGCAGAAGTGTATTTGAGTGACTTACCGATTGATTTAACTAGTGATTTGTCTAGTGAATTGTCTAGTGAATTATTGAATTCTTCATCAAGTAATTCATCAAGCACTTCATTAAAGACGGCATCAAATTCACTAGCTAGTGCAAGCACTAAGCAATTAAGCTTTTTCAATAATCCAGTTAAATTATACGATTTAGCTTTTTCACCTAATGATAGCCAGCTGATGATTTTAGCTGATAACCAAATACACATCGCTGTTAACAGCACTATGGCTGTAAGTAAATTACCTCTCGACAATATTGCTATTGCAGGTGTTAGTTGGCAGGATGAAAATAATTTATTGCTGTCCACTATCAAAAACTCAGACTGGTCTTTAATGAATTATAATCTTAATGAACAAAAATTATCGCGCTTACCTGTTGGTTATCAAGGAGGGCTTTATTCTTCATTTGATAAGAGTTATTACCTGATAGAAGATGACAGCTTTAACGTGATGAAGTTTTCGGACTTGTCTTCTGAGCCACAAGCGATTTCATTAAGTTGTCAGCCAAGCATTATCAATAGAAAACTCAATTTGAAAGTGACTGATGATGGCTTAGTTTGCCAATCAGCTGCGCAAGATAATCAACAGATGTTCTATTCATTTATTACCAAGCGCAGTCATGTATGGAAAAAATCAACTTTGAACAGTGATTTTGATTTAAATAAAAGTGGTATGATTTACACCAAAATGAAGCAATCTGTTTCAGATATCATGAAAACGACGACTTTATAAAATGAATATTACTTTTTAAGGCAAAAGTAATATTCCATTCATCCAAGCGACTTTACGCTAACTAATTGTTTTTATGCGTTTAAATTTGTGACCATGTTAATGGTCACAACTTGTTCAGTCTTAATCACGCTTTAATCCTGCTTTATTCCTTCTTTCCCCCGTGTTCTGGTTAACACTGCTTATTAAATCAATAAGCAGGAAAAATTATGGACAAGCCAATAGCTAAAACCAATAGAAGAAACTATCAACGTACGTTTATCTTTTCCGCCGTTGCCGCGAGTTTGTTTATAGGTGTTTTCGCCTTAATTCAACAGAGTAATGCGGCGGGTAAAAATTATAATGTTTCTACTGATAACCTTGTCATTAGTAAAGTTAAGCAAGCTGAATTTGCTGAGTATTTACCATTACGCGGTGTGGTTGAGCCAGAGAAAACAATCTTTATTGATGCCATTGATGGTGGTCGTGTTGAAGAGGTGTTTATTCAAGAAGGAGCAATAGTTAAACAAGGAGAGGCGATATTAAAGTTAAGTAATACCAATTTACAACTGAATGTTTTAGCACGAGAAGCTGAAGTATCAGAGCAAATAAATAATATGCGTAATACCCGCTTAGCGTTAGAACAAAATCAGTTGAGTTTAAAACGAGATGTGATTGAACTTGATTTCGAAGTATTACGTTTACAAAAGCAATTTACCCGCAACAAAACACTCATTAAGAAAAACCTTATTTCAGAGCAAGCCTTTGAAACGGTGAAAGATGAGCTGGATTTTCAACTGAAATACCGAGAAACCGTTCAACAAAGCCAGCAAAAAGAAGCCTTGTTGCAAAGTCAGCAACTTAAGCAATTAGAACAAAGCATAAAGACCTTAGAATCTAATCTTGCTATCTCTCGGGGCAGTTTAGATAAGTTAATTATTAGAGCGCATAGCACAGGGCAGCTTACCTTTCTTGATGCACAAGTCGGTGAGTCAAAAAGTAATGGCCAACGATTAGGTCAAGTTGACTTGATTGAACAATACAAAGTTACCGCACAAGTTGATGAGTTTTATGTAAGTCGAGTAAGGAAAGGGCAAACAGCAAGCTTTGAACTTAACCAAAAAACTCACGACATCAAAGTTGAAAAAGTATATCCCGGCATTAACAACGGCACTTTTAAAGTGGATTTCAGTATTTCAGAGCAAGCCGTTGTTAAGCAATTACGTTTAGGACAAAGCGTGCAGCTGAAATTCAACTTGTCCTCTAGTGAATCAAAATTACAAATCGCTAATGGTGGTTTTATGCAAAACACCGCAGGAAGTTGGATGTTTGTTGTTGCTGCTAATGGTGAAAAAGCGAGTAAACGTACTGTTCGCTTAGGAAGAAAAAACCCACAAAGTATTGAAGTCCTATCTGGATTGACTCTGGGAGATAAAGTGATCACTTCATCATACGCTAGTTTTGTCGACGCAGAGCAACTAAGCCTGTCATCAAATAACTAATAAAGCAGTTCATTTCAAAAATCAAAAAAAAATATTCGAATAACTAACTAAAGATACAACCTAATAAAACATAAAAAGGAACAATCATGATCAAATTTAACAAGATAAGTCGCTCATTTATAGGTGATGAAGTAGAAACTGTTGCCATTGATGAAATGAACTTAACCATTAATAAAGGTGAATTTCTCTCTATTTTAGGGCCATCAGGTTGTGGCAAGTCGACCTTACTTAATGTTTTAGGTATGTTGGATAATATTGATACGGGTGAGTTTAGCTTTTTGGAAAACCCGGTAGACAAGTTTAGTGAGCAGCAACGTGCGAAATTACGAAAAGAGCATATTGGCTTTATCTTTCAAAACTTTAACTTAATTGATGAATTAACCGTTGAGCAAAATATTGAATTACCGCTTTATTATCATAATGTCGCTAAAGCTAAGCGTAAAAAGTTAGTGGATGCGGTGTTAAAACGTGTTGATATTAGCCATCGACGCAAGCACTTACCGGCAAAACTCTCAGGTGGTCAACAACAACGTGTGGCAATAGCTAGAGCAATAGTGACTAATCCTGATCTCATTTTGGCTGATGAACCAACAGGTAATCTTGACTCTACAAACTCAACACAAGTGATGGAGTTATTGCAGGAGCTCAATCAAGAAGGAGCAACGATCGTCATGGTAACTCATGCGCCAGAGCATGTCTGTTACGGTACTCGAGTGCTTGAATTGCTCGACGGTAAAGTTATTAATGATCATAGCGTAAGTGAAAGTACTAAGAATACGGAAAATGTATTATCGGAGGTGACTTGTGGTTAAGTTATTATTTATCGTTGCTTGGAGAAACTTTTGTCGAGACAAATTAACCAGTTTTATTCAGTTAACTGGTCTAATTATCGGTATCGCCAGTTTTATTTTAATACAGCTGTATGTTGATCATCAAAAAAGCTATAACACCGGCTTTACCGATGTTAAGGATATTTATCGTGTTAATTTAATTCGTGGCGAGAATGTACCACAGGCACAAACACCGCTAAGGTTATCAAGAGAATTAACGCAAAACTTTAGTCAAATAGAAGATGCTACGCGAGTTTCCCCCGCCAATGTCTCGGTAAAACATTTGCAAGGTGTGTATTCTGAGCGTGTGCTTTACGCAGATCCAAACTACTTTACCTTTATTGATTTTGAGTTAATTGAAGGGGATGTAAATACAGCACTTGATGCGCCGGATAGTCTGATATTGCATCAAGACTTAGCGATCAAGTATTTTTCGCATACAACGGGCGTTATTGGAAAACGATTAACAATAAATGGCAAAGAACATCAAGTAACAGGCGTGGTTAAAAAACCGAAAACACCAACGACAATGCCACTAACCATGATCTTACCTATGGATAACTTTTACGCGCAAATATCGAGACCGGAATGGATTGAAGCTTGGAACTTTAATGCTACCAGAACGTTTGCCAAAATACCTGAAAAATCAGCCGTTACCACGTTAACCGAAACCGTGAGTGATTATTACGATAGTCGTGCTAAAGGTTTATCATCGTATAAATCTAACCGTATTACTATTCAACCCTTGTTAGATATTTACCTAGATAACACCACAACAAGCAGCTTAACGCCACCAAGTAGTGCGGTAATGGTGAGGGTTTTTAGTATTATCTCGTTAATGATCTTGGTGCTGGCATGCGTTAACTTTACTAATCTATCAACAGCCGCGGCAATGCGTAGAGGAAAAGATGTTGGCGTGCATAAAGCGCTTGGTGCAAGTAAAAGACAACTGATCACCCAATACCTATCCGAGGCAGTAATGTTAACCGCAATAGCGAGTGTATTTTCTGTTGCAGTTGTAATGGCTTGTTTACCCGCTTTTAATCAATTGATGAGCGTAGAAATATTTCTCAGTGTCTCCGCGACACAGGCATTAAAGTTGCTTATGTTAACGTTAATCGTCGGTGTGCTAGCGGGTAGTTATCCTGCTTTTTATTTAAGTAATCTGTCACCTGCGCATGTACTTAAAGGTTTAGTGAGCACTTCTAAGTCGGGTGTATTGTTGAGACAGTTTTTAATTATTTTGCAGTTTGCTATTGCGGCATTCTTACTGGTGGCAAACCTAGTGGTAAATTGGCAAATGCAGTACATAAAAAGTATGGAACAAGGTTTTGATCGAGAAGGAGTGATTATTGTTTCACGAGGAGATAATACCTACAATGCCTTTAAAAACCAGGCGTTACGCCATCCAAATGTATTATCGGTAACCATGTCGCATACCGTGCCTACTAAGGCTACCAGAACCTCAAATACGGTCAGAAAGCTTGATGATATAAGTAACGAAATTTGGGTTGGTAATAATCCCGTCAGCTTAGATTTTTTCAAAACCTATGGTATTAAACAACTCAGTGGACGAATCTTTTCGGATGCATATGTAAATGACCCTTATAAAGAGAACAAAGCTGATTGGCAGTCTTCAACGGGTAAACTTATTATTAACCAAACTTTGGCGGCAATGTTAGGTTGGAGCCCTGAAGAGGCTATTGGTCAGTCACTTACTTTAGGTGGTGGACAAGACGGTTTGCATAATCACCAGATTATTGGCGTAGTTGAAGACAGCCATTATGTCAATGTAAAAAATACCGTGCCGCCAATGACGTATGTATTGTCTGCACAACCAAAAGATTTGTCATTGCGTTGGACTTCAATTCGCTTTAAAGCCGGCTCAAGTTTTCAAACACTTAAAGAAGTAGAAGCCATGTGGTTGGGATTAGCACCTGATTTAGCGTTTAAATACGACTGGCTAAACGATTTATTTGACTCAAGCTATCGCAATGAGACCCAGCAAACTGATTTGCTTAATGTATTTACTTTATTGGCTATTGTTGTCACAGCCATTGGTTTATTTGGTTTAGCGGCCTTCAACACTCAGCGAAGAGTAAAAGAAATAGCGATACGTAAAGTCTTGGGAGCAAGTACAGGGCAGCTTTGCTTTATGTTAGTAAATCAATTCACTCGTTTAGTGATTGTAGCCAATGTTATTGCTCTGCCTTTAGCTTATTTCTTAATGAGGGATTGGTTAGATAACTTTATTTATCGGATCAATATGCCCTACAGTGCCTTTTTGTTAAGTGCGTTTTTTAGCTTGAGTATTGCTTATATTACTGTAATGGTCATTGCTTACCGAGCGGCAACCGCCAAACCTATTAATTCACTGCATTGTCAGTAATGAGATGAAGGTAATTCGTTTTCCATACTACTTTCTCGTGTTGTTTTAATGGACTAAATCTTTGGTAATGCGTAAAGAATTGTAATTTAACTGTAACAGCTAGTATAGGCTATTGTTTAACGGTAATAAGTTGTTTAAGCTACCTATCAATACTTAAGCGAAAGTAAATAAAAGTAAATATTTTAAGTTAAATTATATTTAAAACAATATCTCCAAATAAGGAAATGACGATGCCAGATACCAATGTGCAAAAAATATTATTAGTAGAAGATGACCGCCAGTTATCTGACTTAGTGACAGACTTTTTAACAAGTGAAGGCTTTCATGTTAAACAAGAGTTTCGTGGCGATACTGTTGCTAAAAGAGTAAAGTTATTTGCCCCAGATTTAATTGTGCTTGATATTATGTTACCTGGAAAAGATGGCTTTGCAGTATGTAAAGAGTTGCGCCCTGAGTTTACCGGTCCAGTTTTGATGTTAACCGCTAAAAGTACAGATTTCGATCAAGTGTTAGGTTTAGAAATTGGTGCTGACGATTATGTTATTAAACCTGTTGAACCTAGAGTGTTATTAGCTAGGATTCACGCCTTGTTACGTCGCGGTGAATTACCAAATCAAAGCCAAGAGAAAGGTGAACTAAATTGTGGTGGTTTATATATCAACCGTGCTTCACGTAAAGTAACCTTGCAAGATGAAAATGTTGATTTAACCAGTCAAGAGTTTGATTTGTTATGGTTACTTGCCAGTAAAGCTGGCGAAGTGCAAAACCGTGATTATATATACAAGGCAGTTATAGGTCGTGAGTATGATGGCTTAGACAGAAGTGTTGATGTCCGAATTTCTCGTTTACGTAAAAAATTACACGACAGCACAGAAACACCGTTTAGAATTAAAACTATTTGGGGCCAAGGTTATTTATTTGTTCCTGATGCATGGAGTTAAAGTAAACCCAGTGAAAAAACTGTTATCAAGGCTTTTTTGCATAAGCAATAAAGCCTTTTTTATATCTTCTCCATTAAACATGATGTTACATAAATAAAGGCTGATAAATGAAATTAGGTCGCTCTTTCTTTAATTTATATTTTTTAATTATTTCTACTTTCATTGTCTCTTCATGGGCGCTTGATACGGTATGGAATAAATATCTCGAACAAGACATTGAATCATATACGGGTTATCAAACTATGTTGATGGCGTTAAGTGATTATGTAAAAAAACATCCTGAAGAAGAATGGAGCGAAATTGTTGAAGGGGCTGGACAGCGGTGGAAATTACCGTTGAAGTTAATGACCCTAGAAGAAGTTGAAGCGATTGATCATACTAACGAACATGCTTTAAAAAATTCTAATGCACATATTTACTATGTTGATGATATGGCGGTTTTACACTACTTAATTGAAGATACTAAAGCTGTTATTACCCTAGGGCCTGCTAAAATGCCGACCCGACCTAAACTAAAAGCAATGTATCGAGTACTTATTTTAGCTAGTTTTGGTATTATCATTTTTATTTGGTTATGGCCAATGTCTCGAGATTTAGAACAACTGAAACGGGCAACGAAAGAGTTTGGCCAAGGACATTTTGAAGTCAAAGCGCCTACAGCTAAATCAACCATGATAGCGCCGATGATTTTGTCGTTTAATATGATGGCCGCGAGAATTAAACGCCTGATTGATGCGCATAAAGAATTAACCAATGCTGTATCCCATGAGTTGCGTACACCGTTAGCACGCTCCAAGTTTGCGCTGCAAATGCTAGATACAATTAAAGATGATGATAAAAGAGCAAAATACCAAAAACAAATAGCGAATGATATTTGTGAACTGGAAGAGCTGATAAATGAAATGCTTATTTATGCCGCTTTTGATAGCGATAAACCTGATTTAAACTTTACCCAAACGAATATGTGCGAGTTAATTAATTTGCAAATTACCAGCCATGATCAATTTGCCAGCTCGATTGAGTTTATTAATAAATCTTCTGATTGTTTAGTTTACTGTGATGGACACTTTATTGATCGAGCATTAAATAATTTTATTAGTAATGCGATTAAATATGGTAAAGGTAAGGTTAGAGTGACACTTAGGCAGGAAAATAATCATCACACTATTTGCGTCGAGGATGATGGAATAGGAATTTCAGATGAATTTAAGCCAGTTGTTTTTGATGCTTTTTCTCGCGGCGATCAATCTCGTAATCGTGAGACGGGTGGTTTTGGCTTAGGGTTAGCTATTGTGGCGCGCATTATGGAATGGCACCAAGGGCAGGCGACTATTGGTGATAGTGACCTAGGTGGTGCTTCCTTTAAACTAACTTGGCCAATAAAATAAAAATAATTTAGTTTTTGGCTAAGGTTTTTAACTACTTAGCCGATAACTTATTTACTCATTAAAAGTAAATAAGTGGCATTTCATTGGCTGTAACCTCATTTTCTGTCGATAAGACACAACAAAGTGCTAAAACTGCTGTAGGTGATTTACCTGCAGCTAGCGCTTTATTGCATGAATTGCAGTTGGGTGAGCAACTAAATGAGTCTATTAGCCAAACACGTCGAGCTGATTTTGCTTTAATGTTAGCAATGTTAGCGCAAGATGTTAGAGAGCAAAGTCAGTTCATATTACCCCAAAATCTTGAAACTGAAGCGGCTAGTCAAGATAATGCTAAACTTAGGGCATTTTTTGAATTACCAGCAAAAGCTCCGTTAGCGTTAGAAAACAATGAACAAATTCATTTGTTTAATCAAGCCGAAATGCTTAATGACAATGGCCTTGAGAATTTACATTTGTCCAATGCCATGAAACCCATGCCGTTAGCTTTTCGTGATGATGACAAGCACATTCAAAGCAATATCCTGAGCAATACCAGTCTCTATTGCCAGACTAAACATAGACAATGTGAACAAGAGGAAAATGTTGATGCCAAAGTGCTCAATAAACCTTTAAGCTTTAACGCTAAAAACTGGCTCAAAGGTATTGAGGAAACACTCGTTAAAGCGCCTTTACTTGCTTAATTCTCAATTGAGTTACACGGGGGGAGTTATCTGTCGCAGCAGTGCTTAAATTTTTTCCCTTTTTTAGCTGAAAAAGCACTTAGGTAATTATTACAAGGGCATACCTCGTTGCGCTTTACTTGGCGTAGTTCTTTATGGGAGCTTATTTCGCCATCAAGGTAACGCCACAAGCCCTGCTCTCTAATAAAGTTTGAATTCTCTGTTAGACAACAAAGGGTATTATCTACAATGTAATACGCTGAAAATTCAACCGTCTCTCTATTACTTCCATGTACTTCTAATGCTAACCAAATGCATTCATCAGCCCACTGTTGAATATCATTTAATGATTGATCTAGTTTTGTTTTTTTTGCATAAGTATTATATATGTATAAGCCATTTTTAGTTGCATAAGCACTAAAACGAGAACGCATTAATTGTTCAGCTGTTTCTGGGGGAATTGACGTTGTTCCTACTTGATTAAGATAATCCTCTGATTGAATAAAGGGCTGACAGCAGACAGTAAACAATGAGCCTGAACCACAAGGGCATAACATAAGCGAACTTCCATTAGGTACTAAGTTGTTTTAACAAAGGGGGGTTACAAAAATCAACGTAATTATAAGGCTTTTGGTCGTATTATTTTATACTTTTTTGAGCTTTTACCTTAAAATGTAAGTCATTAAAACGTTATTTGTTTTTATTCGCTATTATCCAACAGACCACATCAATACCGATACATCATACATAAGAGTTTATTCATGAAATTACAACTTATTGCAGCAGCACTTAGTTTATCATTAACCGCTTGTACCAGTTCTACTTTATCACAGAGCCTTGAAAATAGTACCGAGACTACGGTACTGAAAACAGTTTCACCAACTGTTACGCCTGTAAATCAAACTAATCAGATTATTACTTTAGAGCAAATCATGGCTGACCCAGATTGGTTTGGTCGAGCACCTGAATCCTGGTATTGGGGAGATGATAGTAATACCGTTTATTATCAACAGAAACAACAAGGTAATCCGTTAAGAGATTTATTTGTAAAAACCTTAAGTGACAATGTAAATAGCAATAATGGTCTGGTTACAAAGGGTAGTGAGAAAGTTGAATTTAGTCAGTTTCATATTGTTAAAGATGAAAATTCTCAGCTTAATCAGCAAAGTACTCATGAGGTTTATAGTTTTAAAGGCAATGTTTTTGTTAAAACATTAGCAACACAAACAGTACAACAGCTTACTTTTACTTCAAGCCACGAAACGGCAGCGATGTTCTTAACTAACGGCAATGTTGCTTATCGTATTGGGGATATCTTTTATTCTCATAATTTAACAACAGGTCAAATTATTGAATTGGCAAATCTGCAGATGTCTGATGCGCCAGCTGAGCTAAAAGCACCAAGCAGTTATTTAGCAATAGAGCAGCATAAACTCATTGATTATATTGCTTTGCAAAGTAAGAATGCAAAATTAAAACAATCCCAAAAACAAGCGTTAGCAAAAGAAAACAGCACAATAACTGAAACTAAATATTATTTCGGCAGTGATAACCGTGTCTCTCATGCGAGCCTTTCACCTAACGGTGATAAGTTATTTGTTAGTATCAGCAGTGCAAAATCGAGCCGTGACAAAAGCGATATAATGCCAAATTATATTACTGATGATGGCATTATCGCAGCAGAAAAAGTACGTGCTCGTGTTGCGAATAATCGTCAATACCAAGAAACACTTTTTGTTATTGATTTAATTAAACATGAGAAAAGCTCATTGAGTTATGAAACGTTACCAGACTTTGATGGTGATGTGCTTGCTGATGTTAAAAAAGAAAACCATAAAAGGATAGGTAAAAAGTATAAGTCGGTTAAACAAGCGCGTCATATTAGCCTATTACAAATGTATAACCCAGTTAAATGGAATAGTGACGGTTCACAAGTTGCCTTAATGTTAGAGGCATGGGACAACAAAACACGTTGGTTAGCGACGGTTGATTTTAAAGACAAGGCGTTAATTACGCAGCACAAGTTACATGATGATGCTTGGATCAATTGGAGTTTTAATGAATTTGATTGGGTAAATACCACAAGTCTGTATTATTTATCAGAAGAGTCTGGGTATTCTCATCTTTATTATAAACCACTTAACAAGAAAGCTAGCCAGTTAACATCAGGCAAGTTTGAAGTAAGCAATGTTACGTTAATGAATAACATATCCTCTAATTCATCAACTAAGCAAGATCAGCACTTTATCTTTAAAGCCAATAAAAAACATCCCGGTATTTATGAAATTTACCAAGTTAATTTAGCTAAAGATTTAATCGCATTAACTGATTTGGGTGGCAAGAATGATTATGCCTTAAGTCCGGATGAGTCTAAATTGCTTATTGAACATTCAACGGTAACTATGCCGCCAGAGCTTTATGTACAGGAATTAATGCCTGATAGTAAAGCGAAGCGAATTACTCATACTGTGTCGGAGCAATTTTTAGCAATGCCATGGAGCGCACCTAATATTGTGGCCATACCTTCAAGCAATCAAAAAGAGCCTATTTATTCTCGTGTGTACTTACCAAAAGGCTTTGATAAAACTGTTGAGAAAAATCGTGCAGTGATGTTCACTCATGGTGCGGGTTATTTACAAAACTCTCATTTAGGTTGGTCAGGTTATTTTCGTGAATTCATGTTCCATTCGATGTTAGTGCAGCAAGGTTATGTTGTTATTGATATGGATTACCGTGCATCGGCAGGTTATGGCCGAGACTGGCGTACGGCAATTTATCGCCACATGGGTAAAGTTGAAGTAGAAGATATGCGCGACGGTGTTGAATGGTTAACTGAAAATGCCAATGTTGATGTTGAACGCGTGGGGACATATGGCGGCTCTTACGGTGGATTCTTAACGTTAATGTCAATGTTTACTGATGCTGACTTGTTTGCTTCAGGCTCGGCTATACGTTTAGTCTCTGATTGGGCATATTATAACCATGGTTATACTAGCAACATTTTAAATACACCAGAAGACGATGCTATTGCTTATGAGCGTAGTTCACCAATATATTTTGCTGAAGGTCTTAAAAAACCCTTATTGATTAACGCGCCTATGGTTGATGATAATGTGTTTTTCGAAGACACTGTACGTTTAGTACAGCGTTTAATTGAATTAGAAAAGCAAGATTTTGAAACCGCTATTTATCCGGTGGAGCCTCATGGTTTTGTTCAACCTAGCTCATGGTTAAATGAATATCGTCGTATTTATAAATTGTTTGAAGAAACGTTATAAAATTATTTGATGTTGTCATTATTAAGTCCTAAATGTGTAAATACATTTAGGACGGGCCACTTCATGACGGGTCAGTTATCAAAATAAAGCCGCTAGTTTTTAGCGGTTTTTTTTATTTGACTTGGTAAAAAAAACAAGGTTAAAACAAAGTATAACAAACCACCTACAGCACCCCATAAATGCGCATCTATAGCGACATTAGCTTCGATTAAGTTACTGACGTCACTGCTCGCACCATAAAGTTGTTCATGGCCAATTTTTACACAAACGCCGACAAATAATAAATAACCTGTCTTGTCTTTATTTTTTATATCCATTAAAGCACCCCAAACAAAAAATCCATGTAAAACACCGGATAATCCGACATATTGAATGATTGAGGGGCTGAAAAAATACAAACCTAAACTACAGGTTAAGGCGGTAATAAAAAATAACAGGCAGTAGTTTTTAATGGTATAAAAATAGCCGTGTAAAGCCCATAACATCAATAATGCCGCTATATTGAGTAAAAAGTGAAAACCATTGGTATGAAAAAAATGTCCGGTCAATAAACGCCAAAACTGTCCTTGAGTAATTAAAGTTTGTTGGTAAACCAAGAGATCACTTAACCCCTGATTAAAAATAAACGCACAGAGTGACAACAAAGCCACAATTATAACCATCAATGCGTGTTGTTTGTTGAGCGGAAGTTTGTGTAGAGATATCGACATTATTGGAAAATGTATTGGATAAAAGAAAATAGAGTATACAATGGCTTTTTCGATTTTTGTTTTTTATTTTACTTAACTTTCACATAACTTTTACTTGATTTTTATGACCAAAAGAATACTTTGTCAGAACTGCCAGCGGCCTGAAGTCGCCTGTGTATGTAAATTTATTACGCCAATAGCGAATGATATTCATGTAGTGGTTTTACAACACCCGAGCGAAATATCACAGACTAAAGGTACGGTTACTTTACTTGCTAATTCACTCCATTCTTGCCAGATCATTGTTGGTGAGAATTTTACTGATAATGACGATTTATCGCAGGTATTATCTCAATATCACGGGGTTTTATTATACCCGAGTGAACATGCACAAGAGTTATCAGGATCGTTAAAGTGTTTTTTGCAGAGCAATGCATTACAAAGTCATTATGAAAGGAAGTATGACAGTGTTGACAAAAATGAACCGATAGCTAAACCAAAGCGTAAAATGTTAAATGAAACATCAATAGAAAAAACAAAAAGTTATTGTTTAATTATTATTGATGGAACATGGAAAAAAGCTTATAAGATGTTTATGCTGTCGAAAACATTACAACAATTACCGCAGGTGTGTTTGCCAGAGTCATTAGCAAATGCTGGTCAGTACCATATTCGTAAGGTGGCCAAAAAGAATGCTTTATCTAGCCTTGAAGCCTGCTGTTATGCATTAAGCTTCTTTGAAGGTAGCGACAAATATCAAAAGCTCTTAACTAAGTTTAATGATTTTAATCAGTTTCAATTATCGTTTAGACCCAAACATCATTTAAGTACCGACCAAATCAATTCTCTAGGAAAAAATTAATGTCATTTTTTAACAAACCACTCTCCTTTATTACTATCAGTTTTTTGTGTGCATCAGCCGTAATTCCCTTGGCGTTGTCCGCAGAGCCTAACAATAAAGTCATACTCGAAGATCGAGAGCCAGAAGCTGCGACAGGTTTTACCGTTAAAAAGTCCGTTATGGGCAAAGAATATATGGTTGCCTCAGCTAACCCTTATGCAACTAAGGCGGGTTTTGCTATGTTGGAAAAAGGCGGTAGTGCTGTTGATGCTGCTATTGCTACGCAACTGGTATTAACATTAGTTGAACCACAGTCGTCCGGTATTGGTGGTGGCAGCTTCATGCTGCATTGGCATGAAAAAAATAAGCAGTTAACTAGTTTTGATGGTCGTGAGGTTGCACCTCAAGCAGTAACCAGTGAGCTGTTTTTAGATAAGAAAGGCCAGCCATTAAGATGGGTCGATGCTGTGGTTGGAGGTAAATCTGTTGGTGTTCCCGGTTTATTGGCTAGCTTGAAAATGTCACATGAAAAATTTGGTAAATTGCCTTGGTCAGAATTATTCCTGCCGGCAATTACATTAGCAGAAAACGGTTTTGTTGTTTCTCAACGTTTAGAAAAATTATTGGGTTATAACTTTAACCCGGGCATACATACATTACCTGAAATTAATAAGTATTTTTTTCCTGAAGGTAAAAAGATTCAAGCAGGAGATATACTGAAAAACCCAAAGTTGGCTCATTCATTACGCAGTATTGCTAATGAAGGAATTGATGTTTTTTATCAAGGTTGGTTAGCTAAAAGTATTGTCAATAAAGTAAAAACATCTTTTATTTCACCAGGGCTTCTTAGCTTAGATGACATGGCGAGCTATAAAGCCATTGAAAGATCTGCCGTTTGTGGTGGTTATCATCAATATATCCTGTGCGGTATGGCTCCCCCTAGCTCGGGCGGTATTACTGTTATTCAAACTCTAGCACAATTAGAATCTTTTAATATGAGTCAATATCAAGCTAATTCATTGCAGGCAATACATTTATTAGCGCAAAGCTCACGGTTGGCTTTTGCTGATAGAAGCAAATATATTGCGGATAGCGACTTTGTTAGTGTGCCTGTGAATGGTCTGCTTGATAAAAACTATTTGGCTAACAGAGCCAAATTAATAAATGAAAAAACTGATATGGGTAAAGCTTTTCCAGGCCAACCTATGCAAGCGAAAGTACAAGCAAATGATAATGCTATTGAACGGCCATCTACCAGCCATATATCGATTATTGATGCTGACGGTAACGCTATTTCTATGACCAGCAGTATTGAAAACGGTTTTGGCTCTGCGCTAATGGTCGAAGGATTTATTTTAAATAATCAGTTAACTGACTTTTCTTTATCGCCAAAACGTAATGGTCAGTGGGTAGCTAATCGTGTAGAACCGGGTAAAAGACCTCGAAGCTCGATGGCGCCTATGATGGTTTTCAATGAAGATAACTCATTGAAGCTCGTTGTTGGCTCTCCAGGAGGCAGCCGTATAATCAATTATGTCGCTCAGACGCTAATTGCTATTTTAGACTGGCAACTAAATGTGCAAGAAGCAATTAATTTGCCGAAAATGACCAATAGAAACCATGTAACTACGCTAGAGCAAGGCACTGAAATTGTGAATTTAAAATCAATGCTTGAACACAAGGGGCATAAAGTGAAAGTTCGACCATTAAACAGTGGATTACAAGCTATTGAAGTAACAAAAGACGGTTTTGTTGGTGGTGCTGATCCTCGTAGAGAAGGATTAGTTTTGTCAAAGTAACTTTTTATTCACTATTCGTTAGTTGAAAAGTAGACAAAATCCCGTTTTAAGTCGATAGTCTAATTGTCTTTTGTATTGTGTTGGAGGTTTTATGGACCAAGATGATTTAATCACAGTGACGATTATTTATTATAATGAAAATTGTATTGAATTAAGGCATGCCGTTAAGTCTTACCCAAAGAATGAGTCAGGTAGGGTGATTATTGACGCTAATTTTAAAATAGACAAATCAATTGTTGCCGTTTGTCTTGGAGAAATCACTATCTTAAACAAAGTGGGAGACAGGGTTATTTCTGTAGGTTTTGACGACTAGTTATTGTTTAACTTGGATCATATACCCAAGCTACTTGAAGATGCAGGATTCAGCAAGTCGAAAAAGGGTTAGCTCCAAGGCATTGATTGAATATAATAGTTGCTCCATTATCGAAATCAATAACGCAGGAGATGACCCTTTATCGCCTTGCCCGAAGGGAGTTAAGCTAGAAAAACAGTTCTGCGTTGCAGTACTTGATAAGGGAACAACCATTACCTTCGTGCTGCGCCTTGATCTGACTTCCTAGCTTAGCTCTGAAACTGCATCTTCAAGTGGTTTGGGTATGTATATGATCTAGTATTGTGATGAAAAGTAGTTATTATAGATATGTGTGTAAAAAAAATTAATTATTACTTAAGGTGGTTGTATGAATCTACGAGCAAAAATTTTAACTTTTGTTATTGTATTGTTTTTATCTTTTATTAGTGTCGCAATACTTGGTTTACAAGTATTAACACAAGCAAGCGAAACGGATAACATTGCTCGTATAAATCAATTAATGAAGTCTACCGTAAATATTGTTCAGCAATTTGAATTATTAGAAGAAAGTGGTGCATTAAGTCGTACTGAGGCGAAAAAATACGCAGCACAAATGTTGAGAGAAAATAAATATCACGATTCTGAATATGTTTACATTGTTGATAATGAATTAAACTTTGTTGCAACTCCACATGACCCACAATTACATGGCACCAGTTTTAATGACTTTAAAGATGCCAGTGGCCAAAGCATAGGTCAAATGGTGGCAGGTTTAGTTGGTAATAAAACTAATCAAATAATTACCTACCACTGGGACTCTGAACGAGAAGGCCTTGTGGTTGACTTGACCTCTGTTGTACAAAAAACAGCTAACTGGGGTTGGTACGTGGGTACAGGTATCAGCTCTGCTGAAGCGGATAGCCGTTATTGGGCTACAGCAAAGTGGTTACTTTCTTTATCTGTTTTCATCGCTGTCATACTTTCAGCACTACTTGCTCGCTTTGGTTTAGCATTAAATAATGCGTTAGGTGCTGAAATCAATGATGTGCGTAAGCTAGTTTTAAAGGTTTCCCGTGGTGATTTACGACAAGACCCAGCATTTAAGCAGGCTAATGAAGAAAGTGTCGCCGGTGCTATATATTATATGCAAACGGCTTTACAAGAAGTTATGCAGGGGATAAAAGGAGTTACTGATAATTTACAGGCACAAACCGATGATTCAGAGCAAAGATCAAGTGAATTAGAAAGTCTAACAAAAACAATGAGTGACGAAACACAAATGGTTGCTTCTGCCATTACTGAATTGACCGCATCGGCAAGTACTGTGGCAGAACATGCTCAGCAAACCGCAGATTCTGTGGTTGAGGCAGAAAAACAAGGGGAATCAGCCAATTTACTCACAGAAGAAGCCTCCAAGACCATTAACTTATTAGAAAATCAAATCGAAAATGCAGGTCAGAATATTCAGTTGCTTGATGATGAAGTAAATAGTATTGCGAATGTGTTAACCGTAATACAAGGAATTGCGGAACAAACTAATTTACTCGCTTTAAATGCTGCTATAGAGGCGGCGAGAGCAGGTGACCAAGGTCGTGGTTTTGCTGTGGTTGCTGATGAAGTTAGACAGCTAGCACAGAGGACTCAAAGCAGCACTGAAGAAATCCATCAAATGATTGCCAAATTACAAAGCGCAACAAAAGATGCAAAACACTCAGTGAACCAAAGTATTGAAACTAGTGAAAAAACCGTGGAAAAATCACAACAAGTTTCTCAAGAGTTGCAACAAATAGGAAACTCTCTTTCTGAAATATCACAAATGACACATCAAATATCAACCGCAGCAATAGAACAGTTAGAGGCAGGGGAGGACACCGCGCGTCGTATCGTAAATATTTCAGATACCGCAGACAATACCTCAAATGTTTCTCACCAAGCACAGGAAGCTGCACATCAAACACAACAACTTAGTGTTGATTTAGAAAAAGAAATTAATAAATTTACAATGTAATTTTATTATCACTATCATTTATAGAAGCTTAATAACTCATGCATGTTACAGGTTATTAAGCTTTTTTATTTTTTTGTGTTTTCTGGTGTGAACATTGCTTACTCTTTACTCTAAGTCTCATTTTATTAAAAGCTGACAATTTATTGGCTGAGGGTATCAACATGTACAGTAAGAAAATCAACAACAAAAAAAATAAAGCAGCCTACATGCTGTGTGCTTTTCTCGTATTAATTACTTTTCAAAGTAAGGCTGTAGAAACCTCAATACAAGTACACAAAGTAGACCAAGATAAAAGCTACGGTTACACTTTAGCTGTTGGCGGTAGTTTTTTTAGCCAACGCGCTATTAATTGGCAGGTCGCTTATAACCGGCTTGAAGATGTAAATATTACTTGGAATGATGATGAAATTGACTTTTCTTTAGATACGGTCGAGCTTGCTTTAAGTTATCGTTATTATCCTTCATCTTACGATAAATTCATTCGCAGTTTACGTGTTGAATTTCAGTTAGGGGCAGGTATTGCTTTAACTGAAACTAAATTTGAATGGCCTGAATTACAAGAAGAGAAATATTTTTCTGAGCAAGGAGACATTAATCCTTTTTTATCTGTGTTGGTACATAAAGAACTATCAAAAAATACCTCTATTCATCTTGGGATAAAACATTACGCCAGTTATTCTGAATTTGATGATATCAGTTCAGTGTTTATTGGCTTTAACTATCGATTTGGTCGTCAAACGGGTTATTAAAATAAGCTAGTCAATATATTTTAATAACTACAACTGAATATTCAGGTAGACAGAGTTATTAGCCAAGGTACCGTTACAATAGCATAACAATGTCGGCATTAATTTTTGCTAAAATTACACTTGATAACAGTGACTATATGCTCAATTTTTTAATTGCTCTTTTATGATTGAGAGCAACCCGTGTGGAGAAGTATAAATGCGTGGATTTAAGTTTTTAATTTTAGTGTCTTTTCTTGCAAGTATGAGTGCGTTTACAGCGCAAGCAAGTTGTGATGCTTCAGGTGATCCGCTTACCGATACCGATCTTGATGGTCATAATGATGACGTTGATCAGTTTCCTAATGATATCACTGAATGGATTGATACCGATTGTGACGGCGTCGGCAATAATACCGACACTGATATCGATGGTGATGGACTAGTTAATAATCTAGACAATAATGATGATGGCGATACTGTAATTGATTTTCATGACCCTTTTCCGCACAACCACCATGAATGGGTAGATACAGACGGGGATGGTTTAGGTAATAATGAAGATACTAATGATGATAATGACTCTGCTCCTGATTTAATTGACGTATTTCCGTTAGATCCGACTGAAACCCTTGATAATGATAATGATACTATTGGTAATAATGCCGATACCGATGATGATAATGATGGTGTTTTAGATGCCTTCGATACTTTTCCGTTTGACGATCAAGAAACCATAGATACCGATAATGACGGTGTAGGTAATAATGCGGATGCTGATGATGATGGTGATGGTGTTGATGATATTAATGATGCCTTCCCCCTAAACTCATCAGAAAGTACAGATTTAGACAACGATGGCACGGGCGATAATGGCGATTCTGATCGCGATGGTGACGGTATCGTTAATATCAATGATAGTTTTCCTGATGATAATAGTGAATGGTTTGATACTGACGGTGATTTGATTGGTGACAATACCGATACTGACGATGATGGTGATGGTGTACTTGATGTTGATGATGATTTACCGTTAGACGCAACTGAAACATTAGATACGGATAACGATGGTCTTGGTAATAATGTAGACAATGATGATGATGGTGATGGTGTACAAGACAATATTGATGAATGTCCACTAGACCCTCTAGAGCGTCTTGATACTGATAACGACGGCATTTGTGATGGTCCTGATCTTGATGCTGATGGTGATGGTGAACCAGACCTTACCGACGCATTTCCTTTGAACGCCCTTGAACAATTCGATACGGATGGTGATGGTACAGGCAACAATAGTGATGCAGATATAGATGGCGACGGTATTTTAAATGGTGCAGATGACTTCCCACTTGATGCAACTAATTTTGTTGATACAGATGGAGATGGCATAGGTGATAATAATGATAATGATGACGATGGTGATGGTGTTAATGATAATCAAGATGCCTTTCCGCTAGATGCGACAGAAACCTTAGATACAGATGGCGATGGTCTTGGCAATAATATTGATAGCGATGATGACAATGATGGCATTGCCGATGTTAATGATGCTTTCCCATTAATTGCGCCAGATACTTTAGATACTGACGGTGATGGCATAAGCAACATTACTGACCCCGATGATGATGGTGATGGTGTTGATGATCACCTTGATGCTTTTCCGCTAAATTCTAGTGAAACTGTCGATACCGATGGTGATGGCATTGGTAATAATAGCGACAGTGATGATGATAATGACGGCATTACCGATCTCAGTGATGCTTTTCCGCTTGATGCAAATGACCACTTAGATACTGATAACGACGGGAAAGCAAATAGTCTTGATCTTGATGATGACGGAGATGCAGTTTTAGATGTTCATGATGCTTTTCCTCTTGATAATACTGAATGGTATGACACCGATGGTGACGGTTTAGGTAACAATACTGACAGTGATGATGATAATGATGGTTTTATCGATACTGAAGATGCTTTTTCCACTAATATACTAGAGTGGTTTGATACGGATTTAGACGGTATTGGTGATAATAGTGATACCGATGATGATGGAGACGGCGTAACTGATAACTTAGACGCCTTCCGATTAGACCCTAATGAACAGCTTGATTCTGATGGTGATGGCACGGGTAATAACAGTGATAGTGATGATGACAACGATGGTTATATCGACAGCGAGGATGCTTTACCTCTTGATCCCCTTGAGCATTTAGATACTGACGGTGATGGTATTGGTAATGTTAAAGATAAAGATGATGATAATGACGGTGTTATTGATGCATTAGATGTTTTTCCACTGAATAAAGATGAAGATAGTGACTTTGATGAAGATGGCTTAGGCAATAATGAAGACAGTGATGATGATAATGATGGTCGCACAGATAGTCTTGATGCTTTTCCGCTTGACCCTTTTGAAGTTGATGATACCGATAATGACGGTATAGGTAATGTACTTGATAGTGATGATGATGGTGATGGTGTTTTAGATTTTTATGATGCATTGCCATTAAATGCGGATGAATTCCTAGATACTGATGGAGATTCGATAGGTAACAATGCTGATCTAGATGATGACGGTGATGGCATGAGCGATGTCTTTGAGTTGAAGTATAACTTTGACCCATTAGAAGAAGCTGACGCGACCTATGATACCGACTTTGATGGTGTTAGTAATGGTGAAGAAGCACAAGCAAACTCGAATCCATTACTTGATGACTATGCTCCAACAATTACACCACCACAGTCCGTGCATTTTTATGCCGATCATACTTTCACTCAATTAAGCTTAGCGGCGCTTATTGAGCGCACTCAAGTTTTTGTTGAAGATGGTAAAGATGGTAAAAATTGTTGTCAATTAACAGCATTAGGTTTTGAAACAGGGTCTAAAAACGTACACTCAGGTTTATATCCTGTTACTTGGCGTGCGGTAGATAATGCCGGAAATGTAGCGACTGCTGAACAAATAATTAATGTTCATCCTTTAGTTAACTTTGCTCACAAACAAATAGTGGCAGAAGGCGGTGTTGCTCATGTCGAGGTAGTACTCTCTGGCGTATCCCCAAGCTATCCGCTTGTTATTCCTTTTACCATTGGTGGTAGTGTTGATAGTGCGGATTATCGTTTGGGTAACTCCGCGATGTCGAACCAACAAATTACTATTCTTGAAGGTACCGTAGGATCAATAGACATTACCTTAACGCAGGATTTTGAATTAGAGACTGACGAAGAGCTTATCGTTAGTTTTACTCAAGGTGTTAATGGCGGTATTAACAACTCGCATGTTATTACGGTTACTGAAAATAATGTTGCACCCGAAATAACTTTATCTGTAACTCAACAAGCTATTGTCACTAATATTGTTGCCCAAGATGCAGGTGAAGTGACTATTGACCTGAGTATTTATGATTCTAATATTCAAGACAGTCATGTCATTGATTGGCAATTACCAGGCTATTTACAAGCACAAGTGAGTGCGAATCAATTGCAAGTATTTATCGCACCTGATGTGGTAACTTTACCTGATGATAACCATGGTTTAATTGAATTTTCAGTGACAGTCACTGATAGCGGAAATAATAGTAATAGCGGTAGTGAACCGTTAATGCAAACTAAGTTTTTTGCTATTCCTTTACTTCCTACTTTACCGCGATTAACGACTACCGATACTGATAGAGATGGGATTGATGATTTATCCGAAGGTTTTAGTGATCATGACTTAGATGGTTTGCCTGAATTTATGGATGTATCAACTAGTGGTTATTTCCAACCTTTACACGTGAATTCAGCGTTAGTTAAATTAGCTGAAACTGAGCCCGGTTTACAGTTAAGACTAGGTAAATATGCCCGAGTACAGCGCTCTGATGGTTTACAACTTTCACAACAAGAAATTGATGGTACCGGACTGATAAGCCAAGATAGCTTAATACATCAGGGGGGGTATTTTGATTTTGAAATACATGATATTTCTCCCTTTGGACGTTCTGTTATGATTGTTTTACCACTAGCAGAGCCTATTCCAGAGTATGCGGTTTATCGTAAGTTTAGCCGAACAAATGCCTGGTCAGATTTTGTCATTGACAGCAATAATGCGCTTGCGAGTAGCGAAAGCATTAATGGTGTTTGTCCTGCACCGCACAGTGAATTATATCAAGACGGTTTGCTGCTAGGCCATACTTGTTTACGATTATTGATTGAAGACGGTGGTGCAAATGATAGCGATGGGATAGCAAACGGGGTCGTAGATGATCCTGGTGGAATCGCCGTGGTTTCAAATGAAACAATTGCAAAAGAAACTGTGCCTGAAAAATCAAGCAGTGGTAGTTTTTCTTACCTATTATTGATATTGATTTTTGTTAGAGTATTCAAACGTTATCGATAACATTTTATCTGCTTTAAATCGGTTAATAAAAATAACTCACCTTTAGTAAGGTTCAATGAAAAAAGATTGTTTAGTGATAAACAATCTTTTTACTTGAGTCTTGTGCTTATTCTTGCTCAAATGACGCCCCTAGTAATAAATATTTAACATTGTCTATTTTTATTAATTATACATTCTACATTTAGGTCGCTAAGTGGTTTGGCTTTAATTGAAATAGTTCAGAAATAACAAATAATTAGATACATAATTAAACAAAAAAATACTAAATGAAATATACCCGCGTTTTTATAAATAGTTTGGCTTATGAATTAGCACCCGAAGTGGTGACTAGCGCTGAGCTAGAATCTCGTTTAACACCATTATATCAAAAATTTCGAATTCCTATGGGGCAACTAGCCGCTTTAACTGGTATTGAAGAACGCCGTTGGTGGCCTAAAGATCACGTTTTGTCTGATGGTGCTATTACTGCGGCACAAAAAGCAATGGCAGAAACAGGTCTTTCTTCTGATAATTTAGGAGCTGTTGTTTATACCGGCGTTTGTCGTGATCAACATGAGCCTGCAACGGCATGCCGTATTGCCGCTAAATTAGGGGTATTAAAAGACACCGCAATTTACGATATTAGTAACGCATGTTTAGGTGTGTTATCAGGTATTCTTGATATTGCTAACCGTATTGAGCTTGGTCAAATAAAAGCAGGTTTAGTCGTTTCATGTGAATCTGCCCGCCATATTGTTGATGTAACCATTGATGACATGTTGGCAGAGCCAACGATGCAAAATTATGCTAAGTCTCTTGCTACGTTGACGGGCGGCTCAGGCGCTGTAGCCGTTTTACTTACCGATGGCAGCTTTGATCTAAAAACCAGTCGTAATCATCAGTTACTCGGTGCGAGTCATTTGTCTGCGCCGGAGCATAATCATTTATGTCAGTGGGGCTTAAAAGAAGTGGGTCCACAATTGTTTCGTGAGTTTATGCGCACCGATGCGGTAGGTTTATTAAAAGAAGGTGTTTCACTTGCTAAAGATACTTGGCTGCATTTTTTAGAGCAAAGGCAGTGGGTTATTGAACAAGTTGATAAAGTCATTTGCCACCAAGTGGGTGTTGCTAATCAAAAGAAAGTATTAACGGCACTAAATATTCCAACAGAAAAAGAATTCCCAACATTTAAGCTTTTAGGCAATATGGGCACGGTATCTTTACCGGTAACTGCAGCCATGGCACATGACCAAGGTTTTCTTAAAGCAGGCGATAATGTCAGCTTTTTGGGTATCGGCAGTGGTTTAAATTGTATGATGTTAGGGCTTAAGTGGTAGTTATGTCAAAAATGTCAGTTGAACTTGAAGAATACTCTCCTTTTACACCAAACTATATTGAACGTAATGGCCAAAAATACCATTACGTAAATGAAGGGCAAGGCTCACCGGTAGTTATGGTGCATGGCAACCCTAGTTGGTCATTTTATTACCGTAATTTGGTAAAAGAACTAAGTAAAGACCATCAGTGTATCGTACCAGATCATATCGGTTGTGGTTTATCAGATAAACCCAGTGATGAAGACTATGACTATACCTTAACAAAACGAATTGATGATCTTGAAGCCTTACTTGAGCATTTAGATGTTACAAAGAATATTACCTTAGTGGTACATGATTGGGGCGGTATGATAGGGCTGGGGTACGCGGCACGTTATCCCGAGCGAATTAAACGTTTAGTCATTTTAAATACCGGTGCTTTTCATTTACCTAAAGATAAAAAATTCCCTTTTGCCTTATGGTTAGGTCGTAATACCATGTTAGGTACTATTCTAGTACGTGGTTTTAATGCTTTTTCAGGGCTTGCCTCACATATAGGTGTGAAAAGAAAAGCAATGTCTGCAGAGGTGCGTCAAGCGTATGTTGCGCCATTTGATTCATGGAAAAATCGCATTTCAACATTACGTTTTATTCAAGATATTCCTCTAAAACCACACCACAGAAATTACCAATTAGTTTCTGATATTGCCGCGAGTTTAGCTCAATTTGAAAAATTACCCGTGCTTATGTGTTGGGGTTTAAAAGACTTTGTTTTTGATAAACACTTTTTAGCCGAGTGGCAGCAACGTTTCCCTAATGCCCAAGTACATAGTTTTGATGATTGCGGTCACTATATTTTAGAAGATGCAAGTGATGAAGTTGTGCCATTAGTTAATGACTTTTTGACAAAAACAGAAACAACATTATCCCATGACTGAGGGGATTGTTAATACTTTTAGTGATGGTCAACTTAGCGCTAATTTATGTAGACATTTAGTTAGTGCTGCACAACATAACCCAAATGCCTTAGCTGTAGCCGTACAAAAGCACAAAAAAGCTAACTTACATTATGATGAAGTTGATTTTGTTAAGTTACATAAAAAAAGTGATGCTATTGCCCATGCGTTAACAGCTTACGGAATTAAACGTGGCATGAAATGTGTGTTGATGGTTTCACCGAGTATTGACTTTTTTGCATTAACTTTTGCCTTGTTTAAAGCGGGCATTGTGCCCATTTTAGTCGACCCAGGCATGGGCATAAAAAACCTCAAACAATGTTTTATCGAATCAGCCCCTGATGTTTTTATCGGCATTCCAAAAGCGCATATTGCACGCAAGATTTTCGGTTGGGGTAAAAGCAGTGTTAAGTTTTTATTAACCGTGACAGACACGGGTTTTGTTAATAATATTTTTGCTAAAGTTATTGGTGGTATTAGCCTTAATCAATTATTACATCGTTATGGTAATCAAAAACCGTATGATATGGCGTTATTAGCCGACAATGATATGGCAGCTATTTTATTTACTAGCGGTAGTACTGGCACACCTAAAGGTGTGGTTTACAGCCATAAAATGTTTGAAGCGCAAATTAGCGCCTTAAAAAATGATTACCATATCGTTTCGGGAGAACGCGACTTAGCAACCTTTCCATTATTCTCTTTATTTGGCCCGGCATTAGGCATGGCGTCAATAATTCCTGATATGGATGCCAGCAAACCTATCAAAGCGAATCCTGACTTTATCTTTGCTGCGATTGAAAAATATCAATGTACTAACTTATTTGCTAACCCTGCACTGATTGAAGTACTTGGACAAGCAGCAGAATCGACAACCAATAAAGCACAGCACAAGTTGCCTAGCTTAAAGCGTGTGATTTCTGCGGGTGCACCCGCAACGTTACCTTCAATTGAGCGTTTTACTCAGTTACTTAATGACGGCATACAAGTATTAACCTCTTATGGTGCTACAGAATCTTTACCGTTAACTAAAATTCCCAGTGATGACTTGCTAAAAACGTGTGATGTTACTGATAATGGTGGCGGCATTTGTGTGGGTTTACCTGTAACAGGCGTTAAAGTGAAAATTATTGCTATCAGCGAAGATATTATTGAATTTTGGCATGATGATTTAGCATTACCGAATAATACTATCGGTGAAATTGTGGTTTCTGGCCCTATGGTCAGTCAAGGTTATTATCAACGCGATAGTGCGACTAAATTAGCTAAAATTTCTGATAGTTTTAGTGATAGCCTTGCTGATAGTTTTGTTGATAGTGATGTTGATAATAATTCTGATCGTAATACTAACGTACGTCATCGCATGGGCGACTTAGGTTACTTAGATGATAAGGGGTTATTATGGATGTGTGGCCGAAAAGCACATCGCGTTGTCACGTCAAAACAAGTATTTTTCTCTATTCCTTGTGAGCGTATTTTTAATACCCATGCGCAAGTTAAACGCAGCGCACTAGTTGCGGTTACTTTTGAAAAGGTAACCGTGCCTTTGTTATGTATTGAATTAGCAAAAGGGACTACTAAATTATCAGTTGAAGCTGAGCAAACTTTGTTTAAAGAGTTAAAGTTAATTGCTTTACAGCATAAGCAAACAAGAGCGATAGGGCACTTTCTAATACACCCAGATTTTCCTGTTGATATTCGTCATAATGCTAAAATATTTCGAGAAAAATTGGCCGTGTGGGCTCAAAAGCAATTGCCATAAAAAACATTATAAAAGACAACACCATAAAAACCTTCCGAAAAATAAGAGTGCTTGAAACCCTATGAAGTCAAATAACACCGACCTTTATAAAGAGTCAGTTTTTAACGACCAAACTGTTAAAGAGCCACTACCGAATCATGTTACTCAACAATTAATGCTGTTAGCTGCAAAGGTTGACCATGTTTTTGTAACGGGTGCCGGAGGCTTTCTTGGTCAAGCAATTTGTCGCTTCTTACGTTCAGTCAACATCAAGGTTACTGGTTTCGCGCGCTCAAATTACCCTGAGTTAACACAAATGGGTGTAACCATGGTGCAAGGTGATATAACAGACGCTAATGCACTCGCTGTTGCAATGAAAGATTGTGATTTGGTTTTTCATGTTGCCGCAAAAGCGGGTATCTGGGGCAGTAAAACTGATTACTTTCAGCCCAATGTTAATGGCAGCAAAAACATTATTAAACTTTGCAAAGCCCAAGATATCTCAAAATTGGTCTATACAAGTACACCGAGCGTTACCTTTGCAGGCATTGATGAAGCGGGGATAGATGAGTCGCAAGCTTACGCAAAAAACTTTTTAAACCATTATGCTGAGTCGAAAGCACAAGCCGAAGAACTAGTATTAGCGGCTAATACACAAACCTTGAAAACGGTGGCCCTGCGTCCGCATTTAATTTGGGGACCTGATGATCCTCACCTTGTACCTAGGGTAATTAAACGAGCAAAAGCTGGACGGTTAAAGTTGCTTGGCAAAGAGGATAAACTGGTTGATACCATTTATGTTGATAATGCTGCTTATGCCCATATTTTAGCTGCGTTACAGTTAACAGCAGATAAGCCAACTTGCGCAGGGAAAGCTTACTTTATTAGTAATGATGAGCCGATAACTATGGCTTGTATGCTTAATAAGATTTTAGACTGTGCTAAATTACCGCCAGTAACAAAAAGAGTACCGAGTACATTGGCTTATGGTGTTGGTGTCTTGCTTGAATTTGTTTATCGTGTTTTAGGTAAAACAGACGAGCCAATGATGACACGCTTTGTTGCAAGGCAGCTGTCCACAAGTCACTATTTTAATATTAGTGCGGCGAAAAAAGATTTAGGTTATCAACCCTTTATTAGTATTGAAGAAGGCATGATACGTCTTAAACAATCGTTATCGTAACTAGTGAAGAATAAAAAATAAAATTCACCTTAATTAACTAGGTTACTTTTAGCAAAGATAAGCATCCAAGACATACAACTAAGATAAGCATCTAAGACAAACATCATAAACAAGTATTAAATATAAAGATTAAAGGCAGTTCATGACTAAAATTTACCATCATCCCGTACAAATATACTATGAAGATACCGATCATTCAGGTGTGGTCTATCATCCTAATTTTCTAAAATACTTTGAACGTGCGCGTGAACATGTCATTGATAGTGATAGATTAGCAAAATTATGGTCAGAGAGAGGTTTAGGTTTTGCTGTTTACAAAGCAAATATGATCTTTCAAGACGGTGTTGAGTTTGCAGAAATATGTGATATTCGCACCAGCTTTAGTTTTGATGGTAAATACAAAACCTTATGGCGACAAGAAGTTTGGCGACCTAACGCAAAAAAAGCGGCTGTTATTGGTGATATTGAAATGGTCTGTTTAGATAAAGAAAAACGACTACACCCCATTCCAGAAGAAATACTGATCCCATTGACTGCGCTTTAAATTTAGTCACAGCAGGTACTCTTTATAGTTGATGAGTTATTTTTTATTTTGAAGCATTGTTTTAAAGCATAAAAGGGGTCACATAAAAGGGGTCATACATACATACATAAAAGGGGTCAGAGCCGTTTTAATTGACCTATACTGAGGTAAATTGTATCTTCAGTAGGTTTTAATTATGCCAAGAAAACCCAGAGTTTCATTAGCGGGCGTGGCGGAACATGTTATTCAGCGGGGTAATAATCGCCAAGCTATTTTTGCCTGTGAAGATGACATGAAAGCCTATGTTACTTGGTTAAAGCAATACAGCAAAAAGTATAACGTCGCTATTCATGCTTGGGTCTTAATGACCAATCATGTGCATCTTTTGTGTAGTCCAGCTAATCATTCTGGAATTTCACAAATGATGCAATCATTAGGGCGAATGTACGTTATGTATTTCAACAGGGCTTATAAACGTTCGGGTACGTTATGGGAAGGTAGGTATCGCTCTTGCCTCGTGCAGAGTGATAAGTACTTGTTGGAGTTATATCGTTATATTGAACTTAACCCGGTGAGAGCTGGGATGGTACAAGACCCAAGTGAATATAGTTGGTCTAGTTATCAGTGTAATGCTTTGGGCAAACAGAGTGACTTACTAACCGCTCATCCCAACTATTTAGCGATTAATCAAGATGCGAATAATAGATTAGCAGATTATAGAAAGCTCTTTGCTGGTTACGTTGAGTCTGAATTGATTGAAGATATTAGAAAAGCGACGAATAAGGGCTTAGCGCTTGGAAACGAGCAGTTTAAATTTAAAGTGGAAGCGCTAAGCGGCAGGTCTGTAATTGCAGGAAAACGTGGTAGGCCTATTGGTTGGAAGAAAGAGGTAGACGTGAGTGATTAGTATATTAATTTTAAACGGCTCTGACCCCTTTATTTTCACTAGGTAAAAGTCATTAATTCTTTTACAATAGTGCCTCTCCCATTACTTGCCTTTATATATTACTGATACCTAATTAATGACAATAAAAAACAATGTAGTTAAGCAAAAAACGAAAGTTGATCTACTTGAAGATCCCGTTGCTAGCACCTTAAAACGAATGACCATACCTATGATTTATGGCATGGTGTTATTAATGTCGTTCAACTTAGTTGATACATTTTTCGTTAGTCTTTTAGGCACGCAGTCATTAGCGGCTATTAGTTTTACCTTCCCCGTCACCTTTACTGTGCTCAGCTTAACCATAGGTTTAGGTATTGGTACATCAGCCGTTATTGCTAAATTTATTGGCAGTAAAAATCATGATTCAGCGAAAGACGCCGCAACAGCAGCATTGTATTTAGCCGCCATTATTGTCGCGTGTTTGTCTTTTGTTGGTTATTTAGTTACCGATGAACTCTTTACCTTACTTGGCGCACAAGCTTCCTTGTTACCGCTAATTCATCAATATATGGATATTTGGTACATTGGTAGTGTTTGTTTAATTGGCCCTATGATTGGCAATGCTATTCTTCGAGCATCCGGCGATACAAAAACACCGAGCATAGTGATGGGCAGTGCTGGTTTAGTTAACGCGGTACTTGACCCTATTTTCATCTTTGGTTTAGGGCCTATTCCTGCGATGGGCATTAAAGGAGCAGCCATTGCCACGCTAGTCTCTTGGGTCTTTGGATTACTTTTTGTTTTGCATATCTTAATAAATAAACGCAACCTTATTCATACCGGTTTGTTACCCGTTAAGACATGGATAAGAGCTTGTCGTAATATTTTGAAAATTGGTTTACCTGCGGCAGGAGCCAATATGTTAACGCCTATTGCTGCTGCTATTATGACCGCTATCATTGCTTCTTATGGTGAATCTGCTGTTGCTGCTTTTGGTGTTGGCTCTCGCATTGAATCTATTGCTTGTTTAGTCGTTTTGGCATTATCAATGACCTTACCGCCTTTTATCAGCCAAAATTTTGGAGCAGGGCAGTTACACCGTGTTGAACAAGCTTATAAAACAGCGATTAAATTTGTGCTCTTTTGGCAGGTATTAATTTATGTTGTGTTGATATTTTCTGCTTCGTTAATTTCGAGCGTGTTTGCAACAGAGCAAGCGGTAGCGGAACTAATAGAGTTGTTTATTTGGATCTTACCGTTAGGTTATGGTTTACAAGGCATTATTATTTTAACTAACTCTTCTTTTAATGCGTTGCACAAACCTATGATTGCTTTAGCGTTAAGTATTGTACGTTTATTTGTTTGTTATATACCTTTAGCTTATCTTGGTAGTTACCTTTATGGTCTAACTGGCTTATTTGTTGGTGCCTTGTTAGGCGTGGTGTTGATGGCTGGAATTTCATACCGATTGTTCACTAAACAATTTAATGATGAATGTTATGTAGCGCAGGAGCAAAGTAGTTGAAAAAAATAACCTTATGCTCTGATTACATTCCTAGTGGTGACCAACCGACGGCTATTAAACAGTTATTAGAAGGCATTGACTCTGGCCTAGCACATCAAACCTTATTAGGCGTTACTGGCTCAGGTAAAACCTTTACCATTGCTAATGTTATTGAAAAGCTCGATAGACCTACGATGTTGTTAGCGCCCAATAAAACCTTGGCTGCCCAACTCTATGGCGAAATGAAAGAGTTCTTTCCCAATAATGCCGTTGAATATTTTGTTTCGTATTATGATTATTATCAACCTGAAGCCTATGTGCCGACTACTGATACTTTTATTGAAAAAGATGCTTCAGTAAATGAACACATAGAACAAATGCGTTTGTCTGCCACAAAAGCGCTGTTAGAACGACGTGATGTTATTATCATCGCCTCAGTTTCTGCTATTTACGGTTTGGGCGATCCCGACTCTTATTTGAAAATGATGTTGCATATTAGTGTTGGCGATATTATTAATCAGCGCGATATTTTACGTCGCTTAGCCGAATTACAATACAAACGTAACGATGCTGCTTTTGCTCGAGCAACTTACCGAGTGCGTGGTGATGTTATTGATGTGTTCCCGGCAGAGTCTGATCGTCTGGCTTTACGTATAGAGTTATTTGATGAAGAGATTGAGCGTATTAGTCAGTTTGACCCATTAACAGGGCAAGTTGAACGGACGTTAGCACGTGTGACTGTTTACCCTAAAACGCACTATGCAACACCAAGAGATAAAATTGTTGCTGCAGTGGAAAAGATTAAAGTTGAATTAAAACACCGTTCGCAACAGCTAAAAGACAATAACAAGTTAATCGAAGAGCAACGTATTTCTCAGCGCACACAATTCGATATAGAAATGATGGCAGAATTAGGTTATTGCTCTGGCATTGAAAATTATTCTCGTTATTTATCTGGTCGAGGACCTGGCGAGGCGCCACCAACCTTATTTGATTATTTGCCTGATGATGGTTTGCTCATTATTGATGAGTCCCATGTTACTGTGCCCCAAATTGGCGCTATGTATAAAGGTGATAGATCGCGAAAAGAAAATTTAGTTGAATATGGTTTTCGTTTGCCTTCAGCACTCGATAATAGACCAATGAAATTTGAAGAGTTTGAAGCCTTATCTCCGCAAACTATTTATGTTTCAGCAACGCCAAGTAATTACGAGATTGAAAAGTCAGCAGGTGATATTGCCGAGCAAGTTGTTCGCCCTACAGGTTTACTTGATCCACAAATTGAAGTGCGTGATGTTGAAACGCAAGTTGATGATTTATTATCTGAAATCCGTAAACGTCTACCGCTTGATGAAAGGGTATTAGCCACAACATTAACTAAACGTATGGCTGAAGACTTGACAGATTACTTAGATGAACATGGCATTAAAACACGTTATTTACACTCTGATGTAGATACAGTTGAACGTGTTGAAATTATTCGTGATTTTAGGTTAGGTAAGTTTGATGTACTTATTGGCATTAACTTACTGCGAGAAGGGTTAGATATGCCAGAAGTCTCTTTGGTTGCTATTCTTGATGCGGATAAAGAAGGCTTTTTACGCTCAGAACGTTCACTGATTCAAACCATTGGCCGCGCCGCACGTAATATTAATGGCAGAGCCATTTTATATGCAGGTAGAGTTACCGGTTCCATGCGTAAAGCAATTGATGAAACTGAGCGGCGCAGAGCAAAGCAACACCAATATAATCTAGATAATGGTATTACCCCGAAAGGTGTTATACGTAGAATAACGGATGTGATGGGCGTTGGCACATACAGTGATGCTAAAAAATTAGATAAAGTGGCCGAAGCTAATGCAAGCTATCAAGCCATTAAAGCAGCAGATGAGCCACTGTTAACAACGAAAGAGATAGACAAGAAAATAGGTCAACTTGAAAAAAGCATGTATGTTCACGCACAAAATTTAGAATTTGAAAAAGCAGCAGCTATTCGTGATACTATTGCTAAACTAAGGCTTCAACAGTTGTCTAGTTAGCGTATGTCACTTATCTATCAAGCTTACATTTTTATATTTTCTCACCTTAAATCGACAATAGAATAATGACCAAGAATATTAGCAACCGCGTCACTATTGCAATGTGGTAAGTTGCTAATATCGTCAATTATCTTATCTTGAATATCGACAGGAAAAAGTAATAATTGCTCTAAATAAAGGTGAGCTTGTGTTTCATTGTTTGCATCAATAATTTTATGTAAACGTCGTGCTTGATGTCGCCAAAGGGAACTCATAAATCATCCTTAAAAATCATTGGACACTCATTAAGTCTAGAACATAGATAACACGGGGGTTAGATGGATTTTTTCTTAAAATTAAATCAATGGATGATAAAAATCTATAGTAGGGTAAGTTACTATAATACAGTCGTTTTTTTTTCACTGATCGACTGAATAATGCAATTAACAATAATTATTTACCACAATGGCGGCATTTTTCTTGCTTTTTATCATTATTTTCTCTGTGGTGTCCCTGTTTTAGCACGCGTATACTGCGTTGAAACTCGTCGGGATTTATATCGAGTTTTTCAGCTAAATCGGCTAATGATTGATACTCTTCTTTATTTATAAAACCATCATTTAATGCATCTTGTATGTGTGTATTCAGATTTTTCTTACGTTCTCTTATTTCTTCACCAAACCTCGCTGCTAACATGCCTGCAGGTAAAGCCACCAGACCAACACCAATAAGCATAATAAAAGTGGCAATCACTTTACCGAGTGCCGTAATAGGGACAATATCACCATAACCTACGGTCGTCATTGTGACTACCGACCACCATAACGAGCTTAATATACTACCAAATGCCTCGGGTTGGATTTCTCCTTCAATGGCGTGCATCAAACTGGCCGCAATAATAATTAAAAACACCATTACCATCATCGCCGCCATCATATTTTTTAACTCTTTTATGACGACACTGATAAAAAGATCAAAACCTTTAAAGTAATGATTTAATTTTAGTAATCTTAATACCCGCAATAAACGTAAAGAGCGTAAGTCAATACTGACAAACATAGCGATCAAGAAAGGTAATATGGCGATTAAGTCAATAAAAGCAATTGGGCTGAAAAAATAACTTAGCCTTGCTTTTGCTGTGGGTAAGTCTTTATAAACTTTAGCTTCGACGTTACACCATATACGCAGTAGGTATTCAAGACAAAATATCGTTAATGATATTTGCTCAAATAAAAAAAATTCTTGTAAATAATCTTCATGATAGTGAGCATCAGAAGAGACAATAGCAGCAGCAACATTAGTAATAATTAAGACAATTAAAAATATATTTACGGCTTTCGAAGCGAAGCTTTGTTGAAAGTCACTTTCTAATAAGCGAAAGGCTCTTGCGCGTAAAGTATTTACTACTGGCTCAGACATCATGACTCATTATTCTTATTTTAATTGCCTAGCAATTATTCGGTTAATGCTGCTGGTTAGTTTACTTATTCATAAGCAATAGGATCAATAACCTTGTTATCGCTAAAAGCCTCTAACCTTTCTTGGCATGAGCCACATTTGCCACAGGCTTTATCACGGCCATTATAACAAGTCCAAGTATTGCTATAATCTAAATTCATGCTGATACCATCAGCTAAAATTGCGGATTTATTGACCTTTAAATAAGGGCTAAATATTTCAACACTTTCATAATTGGCAATCTTGCAGACGTCATTCATTTTTTCAACAAATTCAGGGCGACAATCAGGATAAATTGCATGATCGCCAGAATGAGCACCGTAATAAACTTGCTCTGCACCGACAGATACCGCATAAGCGACAGCTAATGATAATAGTACCATATTTCGATTCGGTACTATGGTTGACTTCATGTTCTCGGCTTCATAGTGACCTTCGGGAATTTCGATGTCATCGGTTAAAGATGAGCCTGCTAACAATTGATTTATTGCTGAAATATCAATGACTTTATGGTTGATATTTAAATTTCCACAAACAATACTAGCATACTCTAATTCTTTCACATGTCGTTGACCGTAATCAAAAGATAAAGCATAAACTTGTTTACCATCCTTTATTGCACGGTTTAAAACGGTAAAGGAGTCCATGCCGCCAGAATATATAACAACAACTTTTTCAGCCATTTGTAAGGTCTCTAAAAATAAATAAGGTACAATGCCAATCAAATGTATTGTTCTTGAACATTCACTCACATTGTTTATGTTGAAATGAAATTGAACCATTCATTAATTTAATTGGTATAATTAATATCAACCATTTTACTTGATTAATTCCATAGGCAAAAGCAGAAAGTGACGACAATACCTAATAAAAATGTAGCTAAGATAGAAACAGCGCATAAAAGTGCAGAGCAAACACCCTATAAAATTAATGAGTTTTTTGAAACCATTCAAGGGGAAGGATCTTTTACCGGCCAACCTTCTATTTTTATTCGTTTGCAAGGCTGCCCTGTAGGTTGTTCATGGTGTGATACTAAACATACTTGGGATATCGAGTTATCAGAGCAAGTTAATGCTAAAACTATGATGACAAAAAAACAAGAAACACCGCAGTGGGCAAATTTAACTGCCTTGCAATTACTTGAATTGGTAAAAAAAGAAGGTTATCAAGCTAAGCATATTGTTATTACTGGCGGTGAACCTTGCATGGTTGATTTAACCCCGCTTTGCGATGAATTTGAACAACAAGGCTACAGCACACAAATTGAAACTTCGGGCACTTTTGAAATAAAAACAACAAAGAAATGTTGGGTGACTGTTTCGCCTAAGATCAATATGCGTGGTGGCTATAAAATACTCGATAGCGCTATGCAACGTGCTAATGAAATCAAACACCCCATTGCAACAGAGCAGCATGTTGATGACTTAAAAATGTTATTGATTCAACACCAAATAAATAACACCGCAATTTACATACAACCTATTAGTCAAAAAAAGCGTGCGACTGAGCTCGCTATTGCCACGTGTATTGCCAATAATTGGCGTCTATCAGTGCAAGTACATAAATATTTAGGGATTGAGTAGCTTTATTCTAGGCTTAGCTTAAATTAGTTGAGGCTTAGTTTAGTTGAGGCTTAGTTTAGTTGAGTTTTAATGGCCTCAAAAGAGATCTTAAACGTCGATTTTTTCAATATACTCTCTTGGTAAACGTAGTGAAACTCGAGAGAGTAACTCATAACATATCGTATCGAGATGTTTCGCTACTGTTTCCACGCGTAAATTTTCTCCCCATAACTCAACACTATCACCTAAAGTCACTTGAGTCAGTTCAGTAACATCAACGGTGATCATATCCATAGAGACTCGACCCGCTAACGGTACTAACTGATTATTAATTAGCACAGGCGTACCTGCCTTGGCATTACGAGGGTAACCATCAGCATAACCAATGGCTACGGTAGCAATAACCGAAGCACGCTTGGCTTGCCAGTTTTCACCGTAGCCAACGAATTCACCTTTAGCTAACTTTCTTAAACCAATAATGCTTGATTGTAGCGTCATCACGGCTGTTAAATTAATACTTTCTTTATTGGGCTTACTGATAGTTGTTGTCGGGTTAATACCATAAAGTGCGATGCCTAATCGCGTAAATTCACGATGACTCTGTGGCCATTGAAGAATAGCCGCTGAATTTGCTAAACTCGCAGTGCAATTATAGTGTGAGTTTAGGCTATCAAAACACTGTATTTGTTTTAATGTTTTTGGATTGTTCTTTTCTTCTGAATTTGAAAAATGGCTGCAAAGTACCAACTGCTTTTGTTGAGCAGGTGCCAGGTATGATAGTACTTTGGGCATTATCTGTGAAAGTTCGGAGGGCATAAAACCTAATCGATTCATACCTGTATCTACTTTAAGCCACAGTTTACCTAAATAAGGTTGTTTTTGATTTATTAAGTTAGCGATTTGCTGATGATTGTGAAGCATCAACCAAAAGTTATTCTTTAGGGAGAAAGTGAAATCAGTTTCAATTAACGGCCCTTCAAGAATAAGTATTGGCGATTTAATACCCGCTTCGCGTAAAACAATGGCTTCATCGATAAAAGCGACGGCAAAAGCGGGCACAAGGCTATCAAGACTTTTGGCTATTTCCACAGCACCATGACCATAAGCACCGGCTTTAATTACGGCAATAGTCGCGCTTTTGCCGGTTAATTCATCGACTAATCGATAGTTATTCTTTAGAGCGGTTAGGTTGATGATTGCTTTAGTGTTTCTAGACGTGTAGGTCATGAATTATTGCTACTTACTCTTACTTATTAATCGTATAACGAAAAATGAATGAATTCGATTTTAGTGTACCATCTTTACTATTATTTTGAACAGGTAAAGGCGTAGTTTAACTATCTGATTTAGTTAATTCTCTGTTGGTGTTTTTTATGGGATACTATATCCATCACCATTCAAAGGGTACTTTGAAACATGCCTATTGATTGATAACAGGTATAAACTTAATGCTTTTGAGCTTGATTTAAAAAATAGGGCAAACCAAATATAATGTATAGCAAAGATGTTGATAATGAACGTGCAACAATAAAGTCTCAACTGGTTGATGAATTAAGAAATATAACTACCGAAGGGCAAAACCCCGATACTCTTGATATTGATTTACTTGATTCATTAGGCGTCTTAACAAAAATAAATCGAGAAGATCAAAAGGTCGCGGGAATTGTTGCAACATTACTGCCTAAAATTTCCCTAGCAGTTGATCTTATCGTGAACGCTTTCACTTCAGGTGGACGACTCATTTATATTGGTGCGGGTACGAGTGGCCGCCTTGGTGTACTTGACGCTGTTGAATGCCCACCGACTTTTAGTGTTTCGAGTGAACAAGTACTTGGTATTCTTGCCGGTGGTGCAGGGGCTATGTATAAGGCAGTTGAAGGCGCAGAAGATAATCGTGAACTTGCAATTACAGATTTAAAAAAAGTTGCTTTAAATAAAGATGATATTTTAGTTGGCATTGCTGCTAGCGGGCGTACTCCTTACGTATTATCAGCAATGCAGTATGCAAAGGAACAAGGAGCGAAAGTTATAGGTGTTAGCTGTAGCCCTAATGAGCAATATGCTTATCATACGGATGTTAATATCTGTGCTGTTGTCGGCGCAGAAGCATTAACGGGCTCTACGCGAATGAAGTCAGGCACAGCGCAAAAAATGATATTGAATATGCTAAGTACAGCAAGCATGATCCGCAGTGGTAAAAGTTATCAAAACTTAATGATTGATGTCAATGCAACCAATGAGAAACTCGTTGCTAGAGCATTAAGAATAGTGATACAAGCAACACAATGTGATTATGAAACAGCTGAGCAAGCGTTGAAATTAGCGAATAATAAAACCAAATTAGCCAGTTTAATGGTATTAACTGGAATGGATGCCGAACAAGGGCAATTAGCATTGAATAACAATAAGGGCTTTTTACGAAAAGCGATCCAGTGATAGCTATGATTAAACCATCCGTACTTTTATTTCAGTTTTTTATATTTGTGGTGACTTATTTTAGTGTGCAAATAAGTATCGCCAGTGACTCTATCACTGTTGGTGCAGAACAGTTAACTCGCTACTTGCCATTACTTGAAGGGAAAAATGTTGCCTTAGTGGTTAATCAAACCTCTCGGGTGGGCAATAAACACCTAGTGGATGTTTTATTGGAAAAAGCCATTAACGTGAAGGCGGTTTTTGCACCAGAACATGGTTTTCGAGGTAACCGTGATGCAGGTGAAAAATTCAACTCAAGTATTGATAAAAAAACGGGTGTGCCACTTATTTCTATTTATGGTAAACAACGTAAACCATCAATGGAAACACTCGCAGATATTGATGTCATTATTTTCGATATCCAAGATGTTGGCGTAAGGTTTTATACTTATATTAGCTCTATGCATTATATGATGGAAGCCGCTAAGGATGCTGGCATAAACTTTATTGTCTTAGATCGACCGAACCCTAATGGTGCCTTTGTTGATGGGCCGATACTTGAAGAAGAGTTTCGCTCTTTTGTCGGTTTGCATAAAATTCCATTATTACATGGTATGACGGTTGGCGAGTTGGCTTTATTGTTTAAAGGAGAGTCTTGGTTAAAAACTAAAACCAAGGGAGAAAAATCACTTGCTCTTACCATTATCCCGGTTAAAAATTATCAACGAGATATGGGGTATAATTTACCCGTTAAACCGAGCCCTAATTTACCCAATAATCAAGCAATCGCTCTGTATCCATCACTGGGATTTTTTGAAGCAACTCCGGTTAGTATTGGTCGAGGAACGGCATTTCCGTTTCAGGTGATCGGTCATGATAACGTTCATCGTGGTAACTTTTCTTTTATGCCAGTATCAACACCAGGGGCTGCAGTTAAGCCTAAATTAATGAATATTACATTAAAGGGACAGGATTTACGTAAAAGTAACATTCAAGGTATTGATCTTTCATACCTTATTTCTTGGCATGCACTTTTTAAAGCACAAGAAATTGAGTTTTTTACTCGTGCAAGTTTTATGGACAAACTCAGTGGTACAGATAAATTAAGAAAAGCTATATTAGCAGGAAAAACTGAGCAGCAAATAAAAGCGAGTTGGCAACAGGGTCTTGATGATTTTAAGACACTACGAAAATCTTACTTATTGTATCCTGACGTTCATTAAGTCTAAGCGATCCTATTTGGCAATACAGCAAAGAAGCATAAATAATTGCCTCTTTGTTTTTATCTACTCATGAGTGCCTTGCTAATCATTTGCTAAGTAGCAGTCTATTCTAGCCTTCAATAACAACACTTTCGAGTAGCCTAATATTATTAGCGTTTTTTTTCGGTAATCTCAGCGTACTCATCATATTAGCCAAGGTTTTTTGTCTGGGTCTAAGGTCCATTGTCTAGTTTAAATTTGACTTGCAACAAAAGTTATACGATCTACAGTGATTGTTTTCTTGGTATTTATCAGCATGACTTTGAACTTTGTAACTAAGGCGTTAGACTTTAGTTTGTCCCCATTTTATAAATGTTAATTGTAGTTAAGTCATATTTTGTATGGAAAATAACCAGATGTCAGTACAATCGACAAAACAAACAACTAAAATTAATTACTCTTTCGCTGGTGAGCGAGTGAGTAGAAAAGTAACTACTGATGTTGTGATTGTTGAACAACCTTTACAAGTGACTTTATCCTGGTCTCAAGAAGGTCAAAGGCAAGAAAGTATTTTTGCTATAACGATGAGAACACCCAAAAATGAACAAGTATTGATTATTGGCTTACTTTTCAGTGAAGGCGTTATTAATAGCCTTAATGATATTGCATCCGTTGCAATGGATGTTGACGATAAAGATAATAATCAATGGTTGGTGCAATTTACGCCAAACGTTGTACCGGTACTTGCTTCACTTAAACGTTATCAAATTACTTATTCTAGCTGCGGCTTGTGTGGTGCAACTTCATTGAATGCTTTAGAATTAAAAAATCCAATAAAATTGACCCAAGAAGAGCAAGGGGTTTATTTTCCAATAAAAAGCATCACCACATTATCGGCTAAAATGGCAGGTCAGCAAAAATTATTTAATTTGACTGGTGGTGTTCACAGTGCGGCGTTATTTGATAATAAAGCCAACTTATTGCAGTGTTTTGAAGATATTGGCCGCCATAATGCTGTCGATAAAGTCATTGGCGATCAATTGCTTAGACAGCAGAAGTTGCTCGAAAAAAATAAGCTAGTTAAGCCATCACTTAAGCGGATGAACGAGTTACTGGTTTTATTAGTAAGTAGTCGAATTAGTTTTGAAATAGTACAAAAAACAGTGATGGCTGGCTATAGTATTTTAATTGGTGTTGGCGCGCCATCTGATTTAGCAATACAAGCAGCCCAACGTTTTGACTTAACCTTAATTGGTTTTGTTAGTGAGCGTGCTTTTAATGTTTATCATGGTGATTGGCGCTTAACTGATTAGATATATACCCAAAGCACTTGGGTATAGTCTTTAATCAGTTAAGCATAGAAGAGACATTAAATCAGCGGTGGATTTTGTGCTTTATTGATGATTACCGCAACTGATTTAGATGTTGGAGTATAAGAGCGTTCACCATAACTATCCAGTGGCACTAAAGGATTGGTTTCTGGATAATAAGCGGCAAGATTGCTTCTGGGAATATCGTAAAAACAGAGTATAAAGTTGTTTACTACCCGACTCTGGTTATCAGGCCAAATAGAAGTAATATCAACAGTGTCGTTATTTTTAAACCCCTGTTTTAAAGCATCTTTCTCATTAATAAATAATACGTTTCTCGCGTTACTAATACCGCGGTACCTGTCGTTCATACCATAAATAGTGGTATTGTACTGATCATGTGAACGCAACGATTGCAAGGTATACAGTGCTTGATTCTTATGTTGAAGTTCAGTCCGTTGCTCTTCACTAATATTGACAATACTTGTTGGTAAACTCTGCGCAGAAAATAACGCTTTTTCTTGCTGATTATGCCATTTAAGTTGTGCGGCACTGTTACCAAGATAAAAGCCACCAGGTTGGTCAAGCTGTTGATTAAAATTAGTAAATCCTGGGATGCTCTGTTCAATCAAATCACGAATCAGATCATAATTTCCTTTTAACTCTTGCCAGTTAATAGTCGATGTTTTTAATGTTGCGTCAGCGATATCTGCCACTATGGCTGTTTCAGAATGTAATGTGTTTGCCAGAGGAACTACACTACCTTGCGAGGCATGCACCATACTAAAAGTATCTTCCACGGTAATAAACTGTTCACCTGAGTTTTGGTTATCTATTTCCGTACGTCCTAAACAAGGCAGAATGAGGGCGTCTTGGCCGATACACAAATGACTACGATTGAGCTTAGTACTTATCTGCACATTCAATTCGGTATTTTTTAATGCTTGATGGGTTTGTTTTGTATCTGGGGCAGCTTGCGCAATATTACCGCCTAAACAAATCAGCACTTTACTGGTTTTATCTAATAAAGCATTTAACGCATAATAAACGTTATGGCCTTTATCTTTTGGTAGTTGAGTCTCAACGGCTAACGACAGTTTATCGATAAAAGCGGCCGTTGGTTTTTCATTGATGCCCATAGTGCGGTTACCTTGCACATTTGAATGACCACGAACAGGACACAAACCGGCGCCTTTTTTACCAATATTGCCAGACAATAACTGTAAATTAACAATTTCTTGAATGGTCGCGACTGAATGTTTGTGCTGAGTAATACCCATTGCCCAGGTACAAATTACGTTATCGGCAGCTAAAAATACATCCGTCGCTTGCGACAACTGCTCAAACGACAGCCCAGACTGCTCTTCAATTTTTTGCCATGAGCTATCATTAACAATTTGCTGGTATTGTTTAAAATTCTGGCAATGTTGTTTGATAAAAGTAAGGTCGATTATTTCTGGCTTACCGTTTTCTATTTGCTCTTGGTTACGGCTAAAAATAATTTTAACTATGCCTCGAATAGCGGCCATATCACCGCCTAATTTAGGAGTGAAATAAGCATGGCTGATCGTTGTTGCTTTGCTGGTAAGCAGTTCAATCGGGTCTTGTGGACTGGCAAAACGTTCTAGCGCGACTTCCTTTAAATTGTTGAAGCTAACTATTTTACAACCGCCTCTTGCGGCTTTACGCAGGGCATTCATCATTCGAGGATGATTAGTACCTGGATTTTGTCCAAAAACAAATATCGCATCAGCATGATCAAAGTCAGCCAATGTTACTGTGCCTTTACCGATGCCAATCGATTCGTTTAAGGCAACGCCACTGGCTTCGTGACACATATTTGAACAGTCAGGAAAGTTATTGGTACCAAAAAGTCGGCCAAATAATTGATAAAGAAACGAGGCTTCATTACTGGCGCGCCCAGAGGTATAAAATTCAGCTTCATTGGGCGAGGTTAAACTGTTGAGTTTATCGGCTATCAGTTGATAGGCATCTTGCCAGTTAATCGGCTCGTAATGATCGCTTTGTTTATTGTATTTCATCGGCTGTGTTAACCGACCTTGGTACTCTAACCAATAATCACTTTGTTTTTGTAATTGGCGAACACTATATTGGGCGAAAAAATCGCTATCGACTTTTTTACTGGTTGACTCCCACGCAATGGCTTTGGCACCATTTTCACAAAACTGCAGTAATCCTTCTTTTTCATCACCCCAAGCACAACCAGGACAATCAAAACCTTTATCCTTATTCGCCTTTAATAAATTTTTGAAATTAGTCTGCGGTTGTTGACTTTGAATGATGTGTTTTAAGGTTGAGGTTAATGATGAGAGCCCTCCGGCTTTTTTAGGCTTTTTAGTAAAATGCTCAGACACGAAATACACCTTTAAATAACTATGCAGACAATTGAAAAACTCAACGGCTATCTATTACTCGACTATAACTACTCGATTATAATTGCTCAATTATAACCAAAGGCAGAGCTCAGACGCCAGTATTTCAAATTATCAAGGTTTGCTTAATACTGCGGGAATTCACTGTAGTGTGGTGAAATAAATACATTTACGCCGATTAAAAAACTCTAGCTTGGCTGAGTTTTGCTAAGTTATTAGAGCAAAGCAGGCTATAAACTGCGTTTGTCATGTTGAATATAAGCAATATTACTTTTCCGTGTCATTCTTTATTAACTAAAAATGGAAAAGTGTGTCATAACATCTTATCTTGAATAGAAAATTTAGCATGACGACCTGAAGTACAATATTTTTCGAACATCATCTTTATAGAAATAAAAAAAAAAGTAATAGTTGTTATTTTCTCCATCGTCGCTTATTTTAATCAGCAATTATTTTCCGCTTAAGCTAGCGTTAGAGAATAATGTAAATTGTGAGGTTAGGCGTAGTATGATAACAAAACTTGATAATTCTAATTCGGAAGTTGCAAATCAGATTTTTAGTGTTTTTCAAAACTCTTATAAAATTGAAGCTCAACTTATCGGGGTGCTTGATTTCCCCCCCTTAATGCGAAGTGTTAAAGATATAAAAAGCTCAAAAACACAATTTTATGGTTATAGTGATAATAAATGTCTTGCTGCAGTTATAGAACTTGATATAAAAGATAAACACTTAGGGATTGATAGTTTAACTGTCGATCCTAGTTATTTTAGGAAAGGAATTGCAAACAAATTAATAAGCTATGTTTTAGCTCTAATTGATTTTTCAGACGCTATTGTAGAAACCGCTGCGGTAAATATACCCGCAATCAATTTGTACAAGAAACATGGTTTTGTTGAATTTAAAAGATGGACGCCATCTCATGGCATTGAAAAAGTAGCAATGTCTATTGATATACCTTTATAACAGGGCGTTTACAGAGAAAATATTGATAAATTTTTCACAATAGCACAGCAACTTTTTGCTGCCTAAGGTGGGCATTAAGTCGGTTCAATGAGGAGTTAAATGCATCTTGCACAGTTGAACATTACACAGTTGAACATTACACAGTTGAACATTGCTAAAGCTAAATATTCTTTAGAAGTGCCTGAAATTAAAGAGTTTGCAGATAACTTAAAGCCGATTAATGCTTTGGCTGAATCAAGTCGTGGATTTATCTGGCGTTTAAAGGATGAAAGTGGTGATGCTACGGCTATTCAAGCTTTCTCAGACGTAAAAAAAGAATGGTTTGATACTATACCAGAAGATAGTTATGTTTTATGGTGGATCCCAATCGGCTATATTCCGACAGTTGAAGAAGCGGTAGAAAATTTAGCCTTGCTACGAAATAATGGTGATACAGCAAACGCATTTACTTTTAAAAGTAATTTTAACGCTGCTGAGTACGTTGAATGTAATTCCTAATACCTGACTTGCTCAGTGTTAGCCAATTTATTTACCTATGACATTAAATACTTCTCATCTTGCCCAAATGAGAAGTAATTCAATAAAGGGCGTTTAAAAGGAAGTGAAAATGAGTAATGAAGTTGTGGAACAAACGATAGATACTAGCCAAGATTCAAAAAACATGACATTACTAATGTGGATAGGCACATTGTTTTTTGGGTTTATTCCCGGGTTAATTTTGTTTTTAATGAAAAAAGAAGATGCCTATATACAACAACAATCCAAGGAAGCGTTGAACTGGTCTATAACCGCAATCATTGGTTATATAATTGGTTTTGTACTTAGTTTTGTTCTTATAGGTGTTTTGGTTTTCCCCGTTGTAGGTATTTGTCATTTAGTTTTTTGTATTATGGGCGCTGTTGCAACCTCTAAAGGCAATCAATATCGTGTTCCATTCGCTATTCGATTAGTGAAATAACCTTAACCTATTTAAACAGAAAATTAACCGTTGGCTAACGTTTATTATTACGGTTTCTTTTCTGTTTTTCTTCTTTTATCCTTACTCAATTGGCTAGTCATAACTGAGCATAACTGAGTATAACTAAGCATAACTAAAAGCAGTTAAGTGGTTTCATTGCTAATAGCTGCAAATTTTGCATTACTAAGTTTTGCTAAGTCATGAGGGTTGAGCGCAACTTCTAAACCACGCTTGCCACCACTGATGTAAATAATATTAAAATTTTGAACACTCTTATCAATAATAGTAGGTAACATTTTCTTCTGGCCCAAAGGGCTAACGCCGCCTAAAATATATCCGGTACTATTTTCTACTCGTTTTACTTCAGCCATCTTAACTTTTTTCACTGCTAATACTTTTGCTATGTTTTTTAAATTAAGTTGTGTGTTGACGGGCACCAAAGCAACAGCCATTTGTTGACAATCAGTCATAACGACAAGCGTTTTTAACACTTGCTCAGCATTCAATTGAAGTTTATCAACGACCTCTAAACCATACGCCACTGACTTAACATCATGCTGATATTGAAGAAGTGTATAGTTAATTTTATGTTGTTTTAGCTTTTGAACTGCAGGTGTCATGTCGTTCTTGTTTTCATAAATAATCAGTATCCTTAAATGGTTACTGCATTGAAAAAATATTGATACTATATTACTACTATATTACTACTATATTATTACTTTATTGATGGTTTATTGTCACTAATCGCGTAGAATTATCAACCTATCGTCACTTGTCTCACAGTCTTAATTATCTATGCGCATTATCCATACCTCAGATTGGCATCTTGGCCAATATTTTTACGGCAAAAGCCGCGGCAATGAACATCAACAATTTCTTACTTGGTTATTAGCGCAAGTTACTAGCCATAATATTGATGCGATTATTGTTGCTGGTGATATTTTTGATACTTCAACACCGCCAAGTTATGCCCGTGAAATGTACTTTGATTTTATTGCCAAGTTACATGTCAGCCGCTGTCAGCTGGTTATTTTGGCAGGAAATCATGACTCTGTCGCCATGTTGGCCGAGTCCCAAGCTGTTTTAGCCAGTTTATCAACCCGTGTTGTTACGCAGGTTATTCCCGCGTCGATTACTGAAGGCGAACTAGAAAGTGAGTTAGAAAGTGAGCTAGCAAATAAAGCAGCAAGTACCCTTGAAAGCGAAGCGTTAGATCAGCAAGTGTTTCCGCTAATGAATGCCCAAGGGCAGCCGTCAGCCATTATTTGCGCCATTCCTTTCGTGCGTCCCCGTGATGTTATTAAAAGTCGAGCTGGACAGTCAGCTAAAGATAAGCAACAAAGTTTACAACAAGCAATCAGCGATCATTACCAGACTTTATATCAACACGCACTGCAACTATCGAAAAGTTTATCGAAAGAGTTGCATCTAGCGCAGGACCAGAAATTGCCTATCATTGCAACAGGTCACTTAACCGCGCTTGGCGTATCGGTAAGTGATAGCAAGAGTGATTCGGTACGAGATATTTATATTGGCTCTTTAGAAGCGTTTCCCGCCAATGCCTTTCCACCTGCGGATTATATTGCCCTAGGTCATATTCACCGAGCGCAGCATGTCGCTAAATCAGAGCATATCCGTTATTGCGGCTCACCCATCCCGTTAAGTTTTGATGAAGCGAAGCAAGATAAACGTGTGCTTATGGTTGAATTTTCTTCAGGTAAGTTAAGTCAGGTTGAAGATCTTATTGTGCCGTGCTTTCAACCCCTATATATGGTTAAAACATCGGTAGATACACTTGAAATTTCACTTAAAGAAACGTTAGTCGCCTTTGAAAACCGCCAAGTTGACGATGCTCTTCCTGCGAGTGTTAAAGCTTGGCTTGATATAGAAATTGATAATGGCGACCATTTGAGTGATTTATCACAACGGGTAAGCGAACTCGCTGATGATATGCCTTTTGAAGTGTTATTGGTGCGACGTTGTAAAAAGGCGCGTCAACGCCGACAAGCACAACTGTCACAACAAGATAACAGCACCTTAAGTGAGTTGTCTTTAATGGAAGTATTTGACTCGCGTTTATCGCAACTTGATTGGCAAACAGAGGAAGAAATTTCCCGTAAAATCCGTGTAAAGCAATTATTTACCGAGATTTCAGTCGAGTTAGCCGCTGAGCAGAAAAAAGTGAATTTACCTGCTGATAAAAATACCGACACAGCAAAAACAAAAGAAACTAAACCAGCAGTTAAGTCGGCAGTTAAGGTTGAAGAAGATAACTCATGAGAATATTAAGTTTACGCTTTGAAAATATCAATTCACTCAAAGGCAGTTGGAAAATAGATTTTAGTGAAGCCCCCTTTGATAATAATGGTTTGTTTGCCATTACTGGCCCAACGGGCGCGGGTAAAACCACTATACTCGATGCTATTTGTTTAGCGCTTTATCATGAAACTCCCCGGCTAAATCAAAAGTCAGGCTCAGGTATTTCTAAAAAACAAAATCAATTAATGACACGTCATACGAGTCATTGTATGAGCGAGGTTGAATTTGAGGTGAAAGGACAGGGTTACAGAGCCTTTTGGAGCCAAAAACGCGCACGTAATAAGCTTGATGGTAATTTATTAGAGCCAGTTGCCGAATTAGCCAAACTTGACGGCACGATAGTGTCAGACAAACTGAGAACAGTGCGCAGTGATATTAGTGAGTTAACCGGGCTTAACTTCTCACGTTTTACTAAATCAATGATGCTTTCTCAGGGAGAGTTTGCCGCCTTTTTAAATGCACCCGCCAATGAACGTGCACAATTGCTTGAGCAGCTTACCGGTACTGAAATTTACGGTGATATTTCACAACAAGTTTTTGACAATCACCGCAGTGCCAGTGACGAGTTAAAGTTATTGCAAGCCAAAAGTCAGGGTGTCACCTTGCTTGATGATAAAGAAGTGAGTGAACTTGAGCTGCAACTTGAACAAACCACAGAGCAAGAACAGCAGTTTAATAAACAATTGCAGCAAGCCCAAGCGGTAAAAAATTGGTGCTCAAATTTTGTTGCCAATGAAGAAACGCAAACAGCAGCAAAACAGCAATTAAGCGCGGTAGAAGCGCAAGAAAAACTAGCGGTAAATGATCTCGCTTTATTAACACAGTCGACAATCGCAGAGCCACTTCGTGCTCCTTATGAAAAAATGGTGCACTACCGTGAGCAATATCAACACACCTTACAGCAAGTTACCAATCAAACACAGCAACTAGCAGTACTTGATCAAGCCGTTGTTGCAAGTGAAAAAACTTTAACAGAGCTAAAAACTACTCAGGCTGAGGCCGAAACACAGCGTAAAGTGATTGAGCAAGTATTGCATGAAAAGATTGAGCCGCTTGAGCATGCAATCAGTCATCAAAAATCGACCTTGCAAGAAACAAGGAACAATGTCGCTACTCAAAAGCAAACATTAAACTTTAATACAGATAACTTAAAGATCGCAGGCGTTGAGCAACAACATGCATTAACAACGGTTGAGCAGCAAAAAGCTTATTTAGCTAATAACCAAGCTTTACAACAACTGTCAGAAAAACTGCCTCTGTGGCAAAATCAATATCAGCAATTAACAGTGCAGCAAGCCAGTATGCAGCGCTTATTAAGCGATCAAAGCAAGGTTGAAACAACACTGTTAGGCTTAACGTCTCAACAGCAAGGTCAACAGCAACAGATTGCTGATAGTGAAGGGCAATTACAGCAGCTTAATAATCAAAAGCAAGTGATGAGGGAGCAAGTACTACAACTTCTCAACAATAGCCAAGTAGCGAAAGAAACGCAGCTTGCTCAGGTTAATATTGCAGACCTTAGTATGACTGAAATAACGGCTGTACTTAGTCAAGCGGTGATAAATAGGCAAAACCAACAGTTAACGTTAAAACAAGCTATGCAGCTAGCCCAGCGTTTTCATGTGTTAGGGCAAGAGCATCAAACGCTTTCACTGCAACAACTTAACGACAAGCAACAACTTAGCTCAACTGATAATGAATTAGCGCAGTTACGGCAACGCTATAGTGCGAATAATCAACAGAAAAAAGATGTTGAAACTTTACTCTCGCAACAACAAACCATTATGGCGTTAAGTGAGCACAGAGCAAAACTTCAACCCGAAGAAGCTTGTCCTTTGTGTGGCTCGGTTGAGCACCCGGCGATTGATGCCTATCAACAACTTGATAATGATGAACATCAAAGTCGTTTATTATTGCTCAATGATGAATTAGCGACACTAGAAAAACAAGGCAACCAGCTAAAACAAGCGAATGCAAAATTAACTGAACGGCTCTCTTTGCAGCAAGATCGCTTGCAAGCTATCACAAACGAACAAAATAGTATTGAGCTGGATTGGCAGTCGTTAAATGTGCAGCAACTGGTTAATCAAGGTTCTGCTGACAGCCAAGATAAACAGACGTTTTCCTTACAGAATATCAATACTGAGCAAGACTTAAAGAAGCAATTAAACACTACCTTGCATCAACTTGAAGCGCTCGTTTCCCTGCAACAACAATTGCAACAACACAGTCAGCTTCAGCAACAAAACGCGGAACAAATAATTCATTGTGATAAGCAACTCTCTACTTTGCAGAGCCAATTGCAATTAGTGCAAGAGCAAGGTAATGCTCAGCACAATGTTAAGACAAAAATTATTACCGAGTTAGCGTTAGCACAGCAAGCTACTTTCAGCCACAATGAGAAATTATTGGCAGATATAACGGCAACTAACATAAGATTACCAATAAGTGAAAGTGACCAGCAATATCAAGAAATATGCATTGATGAAAATTGGCTAGAGTCTATATCGAAACAGGGGCAAGAATATCAGGGTATTGTAAACACCCATCAAGCAGCACAAGAGCACTTGATAAACCTTGAAAATAATCTGGCGTTGTTAACACAACAAGTTGAGCAGCAACAAAGTCAGTTAAACAAAACAAACATACAGTTAAGTCAGCAAGAAAGTGAGTTAGCAAAGAATAATAGCTCACGCCTTACTTTGTTTGTTGAACTGGGTTTTGATGATGTCAGTATGCAAGATACTACTGCTTTGAGGGCAATAATCAGCAAAGAACGCCAAGTTCAAGAAAGTTCGTTAACTGTTGTTGATAATCAACATAAAGAAAAGTTGTCAGATCAACAACTTAATAAAGGCCAGTTAACAACAGTTAAATCCCAGTTAGAAGCGCTGTTGGAACAAAATGATAAGGTAAAAGCTGATTGGGATAAACACTTCTCTACCTGTAATTTCGTCGATGAAGAGCAGTTTTTGTTGGCCTTAATTAGTCCAGAAAAAGCACAGCAACTTCATAAGCTTGCCAGCGACATTAGTGATAGCAAAAAGCAAGCGCAAGTATTGATTGCGCAAGGTGAAAAAGTCGCCTTAGCGTTAGATGAGAAAAAAGTGGTATTGAGCGAAAGTGGCGCCGTTGATTTTGATGATGAATCTGTTGCAAACACGCTAATTAACTTGTCAGAATTGTTGAAACAATGTCAACATAAAACAGGTCAATACAGCCAACAGATCAGCCACGATAAAGCCAATAAAACTCAGCAACAATCTTTGCTTGAACAAATAAAACAAGCGCAACTGGCTTTAGATGATCTGAGTCATCTTAATGCGTTGATTGGCTCAGCCGATGGCGCTAAATTTAGACGTTTTGCTCAAGGTCTTACTTTAAGTAATTTAGTGCATCTAGCCAACGCGCAATTAGAACGACTGTTTGGTCGCTATCAACTGCAGTGTCAACAAAGTGATAACTTGGCACTCGAAGTAGTTGATACCTGGCAGGGAGATACGGCACGTGATATTAAAACGTTATCGGGGGGGGAAAGTTTCTTGATCAGTTTGGCATTAGCATTGGCATTGTCGGATTTAGTCAGTAATAAAACCAGTATCGATTCCTTATTCCTCGATGAAGGTTTTGGTACCTTAGATAATAATACACTTGAGGTCGCACTTGATGCACTAGATAACTTGAACGCCAGTGGAAAAATGATTGGTGTCATCAGCCATGTTGATGCCTTAAAAGAACGTATTGGCGTGCAAATTAAAGTTAAAAAACTCAGTGGATTAGGTGTTAGTAGTTTAGATAAACAATATGAGTTTCTTGCTGAGACAGTTATCGAGTAAGAGAAAGTTGTCTAGAGAAGTGCTTATTTAACTCACTCTCTAGCTCACTGACTTACCCACAAAGCACAAACACTAATCAATAAACAATACATATTGAACGCTACTTAATAGGCAAGGGCACTTCTTTGGACATTTGGATTTATTTCACTTTATTAGCTGCAACAATGCAAGCGGTAAGAACAGCAGGACAAAAACAGCTATCGGGTAAGCTCAATTCAATGGCCACCACGGGCGTACGCTATTTTTTTGCTTTACCCTTTGCTTGGGCTTATCTCTGGTGGATACTTGATTTTAGGGAAGTAACAGTACCTGAGCTGAACAATGACTTTTTACAATACGCGTTAATTGCTTGCGTGATGCAAATTTTGGGCACAGCCTGTTTAGTTGCTGCTTTTCGCTACCGTAATTTTGCTGTAGCTACCAGTTTAGCTAAAACTGAAGCGATTCAAGTGGCTATTGTTGGCGCGTTGTTTTTTGGGGCTACGCTTTCTGGTTTGGGTTGGTTTAGTGTTGTTGTTGGTGTTGTTGGCGTCTTTTTAGTATCTAAAGTGAAATTTAACCCCAGAGATATATTGGCTGATTCACAAAGTCTTATTGGCATGGGGTATGGTTTGGCGGCAGGTCTTGGTCTAGCGATTACCACCTTGCTTATTCGTCAATCAAGTTTGGCACTGAATACGGATTTAATGGTCAGTGCAGCCGTCACCTTAGTGTTTATGATCACAGTGCAATCGTTGATTTCATTCATTTATGTTTACCTTCAAGATAAATCACAATTCCCCGTAATGTTTAAACACTGGCGGTTATGTTTATTTGTTGGCATTACCAGCGTATTAGGCTCAATTGGTTGGTTTACGGGGGCGAGTTATCAAAACGCTGCTTATGTAAAAGCACTAGGGCAAGTTGAATTCTTTATCACCTTGGCATTAACTTATCGTGTCTTTAAAGAAACCGTGACCTTAAAAGAGTACCTAGGCATGTTCTTGATTGTGCTCAGTGTGGTTATCTTATTACTGTGGTCGTAAGCTATGATCATAAAATATAGTGGTAAAAATAGGAGAGTAAATCCATTTAATTACTGGCTAAAGCAAGGTAAACTGCGCACATAACATTAAAGTTTATTTTATCCACATGAATATTTAATTTTAATATGAATCTAAGTATGAACCTAATTACTAACAAAGCACAAAAGAAGAGATCACTATGAAAATTGCTGAAAAAACCGTTGCTCACTTTCACTACACCCTTAAAAATGAAGCGGGTGAAGAGATAGAATCATCAAACGGTCATGAGCCTTTAACCTATTTACATGGCGCTAACAATACTTTACCTGGCTTAGAAGTCGCATTAGCGGGTAAAAGTAGAGGCGATAAATTTTCAGTCACTTTACAGCCAGAAGAAGCTTATGGCCCTTATCAAGAAGGTCTAGAGCAACGAGTACCGGTTAAACACTTGCAAGGTTTAGTAAGTAAAAATGCCAAATGGAAAAAAGGTATGACTGCTGCAGTGCAAACCGATGCAGGTCAACGCCAAGTAACCGTTGTTAAAGTCGGTAAATTTATGGTGACTGTTGATATCAACCCACCATTAGCAGGTAAAGTACTGACTTTTGATATTGAAATCGTTGACGTACGTGAAGCGACTGAAGAAGAAGTACAACACGGACATGTTCACAGTGCCGATAGTAGTTGTGGTCACGATCACTAGTTCAACATTTACTATTAATTAGCCGTTGTACGGTTGAATAATTGATAAATTAAAAGCGCTGAGTAGTTAACCTACTTAGCGCTTTTTTATATGTGCATTACCGCGTCTGTGGATCGTCACAAATTATGAAAATTCTTGTACCGCATTTCCTGGGCCGGAGTTAGATTGGGAATAACAATTAAAATTATTGCGTCAAAAGTAGTGAGAAAACTATAAAAGCTTCACAAAAAAAAAGAAAACAATGGCAACAAAGTGCGCTAAGCGGAAGTTAGCTGAAAATTCTTGCCCTATATTTTCTAATGAATATTAATATTGCTGTATCCCAGTACAGTGAGTTGTGATTCCTTCTTTCTACAAGAAAGAGCGGATGTTGCCTCCTTTCACACATCGACCAGTTGATTTGTTGTTTTTAACTCATTGATCTACAGATAACAATCAAGTAACCTCGCATTATTATAAAAACTATTGACGATTATCCCACCTTGTAGAAAGAAGGTATTTATCCTCATAATAAAGCTTTAGCTATATTATCTTTAATCAATTTAGTGAGTAACTCCAGTGGAATATACGTTCGGCGAAATTCATAGACAAGTAGAGCAAGAGGAATCATTCGAGAATAAAACAGAAGATGAAATTGAGAGCTTTATTTCCGGCGTAGCAAGCGAATTTTTAAATGACAGCCTAAATGCTTTGGAAGATGGTTTAACAAGTCGTAGAGAGACACAAAGTAAGATATGGCAATATTGGGGAGCCACTTTCAATTTATTTGACTTTTATATTGCTAGTTATCTAGATATTGCATCAATATATCGAGAGTCTGTATTAAAAACGGATGATTGCCTCGACCTTAGATTTGTTGCTTTGACTCAGCTACATGCTAAATCGGTGTTAGTTCTAAGAGAAATTCAAGCATTAATTGAGACTGGCTATCCTGATGGTGCAATAACTCGATGGCGTACACTACATGAATTAGCTGTATGCTCTTGTGTTATTTTTGAGTCAGAAAAGTCCGCTAAATATTATCTTTTATCTGAACATATTAAGAATGCTAAAGGTGCAAAGTGTTATAGTGATCATGCAGCTAAATTAAATCATGAGCCATATACACAACTCGAATTAGATTCAATTGCTTCTTTAAAGGCTGCTGCGCTTGAAGAACTAGGCGATGGTTATAATAATTCAGAATATTTTTGGGCAATGCCATTTTTGATAGAGAAAGGCTATAAAGGAAATCGTCCTAACCTATATGAGCTAGAAGTAAAAGTTGGCTTAGATCACTATCGACCTTACTTTACCTTAGCATGCGAGAAAATCCATGCTCCATCCAAATCTAATTATGCAAATTTCGCGACTTCTGGACTTGATAATGTAGGACTTGTTGTAGGCCCAAGCCATCATGGTTATGAGACTCCAATAGATCTAGCAATGTTATCGTCATTAATTACATTTTCTAAATTTTTATTCTTGTTCCCTAATTTAGACAGCAGCATATTTTTAAAAATGATTTCTCTTACACAAGAAAAAGTACTAGAGTCAGCATTCACAAAAAAGTGCTAACAAGCGCTTTAAACGGAACAAAAAAAGTTGGCTACGTTCCGCTTCGTTACACATTTTAATAAACAATTATCAGCGGCTTAAATGGGCGTTGGTATTAACCAAACTGGATCGTAAATGTTCAATAATCAAATAATTAGTATTGAGGTTTCTGAGAAAAGTAACTTTTCTTTTAATAGAAAAATTACCGTAGATGAAATGACTGAATTTCTTAAAGTGCTTTCTTCTTCATATAAAACTGCTCAACATTTATCTACTACTTTAGATTCTGAGTTAGAAATAAATATAGATTCATGTTTAAGAGCATTACTCGTTAACACAAGCCAAACTGTTAGTAAAAACAACGAAGTTGAACCATCCTTTATTAATGACCTCAACTCTTATAATTATTATTCAGCATATGCGTTTAATCATGATGAGTTAGAAATAGTTTCTATTAATTACAATAGCCCATTAAAAATCGAAATCACTGGTAAATCATTACGAAACTTAGTTATTGCAATAGCTTTAATGGGAGGGGAAATGAGCACAGGTGATTTCTCCGTAAAAATGCCTGGAATAGCCGACATGATTCATAAATTATCAACGACCTATATTCAAATTAAAAAATTCAGTAACGATCAAAGTGTTGTTGATAAAGAGATTGATAAGCATGTAGGTACTTTACCTCATACAGATATTAATAGTTTTAATGCCTTACAAAATGGTGTTCAAAAAACATAAGCTGTTAAACAAGGACAAAAAAGTAGCCTTTCAACAGGGCGTTATCGATACAAATTCTAATCCGAATCAACGCTACAGGATAAATGCTAATGACCGCAATGTGGGAGAGGACCGTTTCCCACATGGCCTATCTAAGCTTTAATATCTTTTAATGCGAATGTTTCCTTAGTGGTATTAGTGAACATAACTAACTTCAATCTCATTTAGTGATCGGTAATTTCAAAAATGATGCGTAGCCACAAGTAATTGTAATGTTGAATTTTCTCATCATTTATGAATATCCACACGTCTAAAAAACACCATTCATTTTATTTCTCAACAAGTTATAATGAGTTATTGTTTGGTTTGAAATTTTTTATTTATAGTGTGAAGTTATTTTGTCTCTTATCCCTAATTTTATCGGTAAACGCTGGTTAAAAATATCATTACGTACAGCTCACTTAGTTGGTTTTTCTGGTGTTTTTTCTTCGATCTTAACATCAAATGAACAAGATTTTTATTGGGGTATTACTATTGTCAGTGGCTTAGGTTTATTAAGCTTAGAAGCATTATCTAACTTTGTTTGGTTTGTACAAATTAGGGCGGTTGCTATGTACATTAAAGTGATCCTACTCACCTGTGTTTTCTTTTTTGATGAATATGCTTGGCATTGTTTAGTTGCGATAATTATTATTTCAGGCATGATTTCTCATGCTCCAAGTTCGGTGCGTTATTATTCATTTGTTCATGGTCGAAAGATTACTTCATTAAACGACACCAAAGGTTAGCTTCAATTGAGTCATTCCCCGTTATTAGAAAAAACTATTGAGTTATTACGTGATGCCAATAGTCAAGAACCAGTGCTTGACCTTGCCTGTGGTAGTGGCAGAAATGGCCTTTATCTTGTAAATAAAAATATCCCTGTGGTATTCGCGGATATAAAAGAAACGGCACTTGAGCAGGTGAAAAATACAGTCTCTCCACCTCATTGCGGGGTAAAATCATTGGCGAACTTTTGGCAAGTAGATTTCGAACAAAATGATATAGAGCCTTTAACGGGTAAGTCTTTTTCAGCAATTATCGTTTTTCGTTATTTACACCGATCTTTATTTGAACAAATCAAACAAGCTGTTACTGCTGGTGGGTATGTTGTTTATGAAACCTTTAGCGTAGATCAGCCTCAATTTGGCCGACCTAAAAACCCTAATTTTTTATTAAAACATGGTGAGTTGGCTGAAATATTTTCTGATTGGAAAATTATCCATAGCTTTGAAGGCGTTATTGATGCAAAAAGCGCTGATGCTAATAATGAATCAGGAAAACAAGCTATTGCCCAGATTATTGCAAGGAAACCTTAAACTTGATTGATAATTGATAATCGAATTTAAGGTTTTTAGTTATATACCCAAACGACTTCAAAATGCTGCATTTTGAAGTGGCTTGGGTAAAGTTGCTACAGAAAAACCAATTCACCAAAATGTTCAGGTCGGTGATAATCAGGTTTAACTACATCAATATTATTCCAGACTGCGTATTGTGGCTCTGTTCTACCGCCACAACGATAAAAATTGGCAAACCATTTTTCTTTATTTACGGCTTCACCAGTGAGTTGTTCAATAGCGGTAAAAGGTAATGCTATTTCAATACCCCACTGACTGTCATCCTTGCCTTCAATTTTAACAGGACTATTCATATCCATGTTAAGACTGCTTTTACATTTTATTAAGCTTGCTGTTTCTAAGCTGATAAATTGACGGTCGTCGCGCCCAGCACCATAAGCTAAGTGTAAAGTGCCACAGCAGTTTACTTCTAGATTAACGTAACTACTGCCAAGCACGCCAGAAGGGCTAAAGAAAAATTCAACACAAGAATCTTCACAGATGAGCATGTGATTAAGCTCGGTTTGTTTGGCGAAGCTGTAGTTGTCCTGTGCAATAATCTGTATGAAGAGCGTATCGTCATTAGCCGCTAACTTTATTTGGGTATTTTGTTTAGCACCAGATTCATACCATGGGTAACTATTAATTAATAGGCTATCAATTGGCTGCCAGTCTACAGGGTTATTCTCAACTTTTACTATCGTATATTGCATTTATATTCTCTGAAGGTAAGTCTTTGTTCTTGAGCTAGTGTCTAGCTGTTCTATTTTGACTGCTTAGTTATGCTAAGTAGTTATGTTAAGTATTTAGTTATGTTAAGTACTTGAACATGGCTTAAGTTTATTATCTGCCATTGAATATTTAAATCATATAGCCTCATGCCGTAAATTTTGTCATCGTTTTTATTTTGCTTATAAGCAGGGCGAGGATCTTGCGCTAGGACTTGCTCGATAAATAAGGCTAACTCACTATACTCTTGTTGGTATTGCGCTAGATCAATTTGTGCTTGCTCACTAAAATTGACCGTTAATTTAAATTCAGGCTCAGTTTGTGCGAAACCGCCATCGGCTTGAACAATTGCATCAGAGTAAGGTACATAGGGTTTGATGTCGATAATAGGCGTACCATGCAATAAATCTAATCCTGATATGTGTAAAATAGATTGCTGTATGCCTTTTACGTTAAGTTGTTCAACGCGATCGAGTTTAACGACTGACATACCAATAGGATTAGGGCGAAAGGTTGAACGTGTTGCCAATACGCCGAGTTTTTTATTACCCCCTAAACGGGGGGGACGCACAAGGGGCTTCCAACCTTGCGCTTGAGTGCCATGAAAAACAAACAGTAACCATAAATGACTAAACTGCTCAATACCGCGTACTAACTCTTCGTTGTTAGCTTCTCCGGTAAAGATAACTTTGCCATGAGCACTGCTAACAAGGTTTGGCTGCCGTGGTATCGCAAATTTTTCTTGATAAGGGGATTCAATAACGCCTATAGCATTAAATTTAAAGCTTTGTTCTTCATGAGCTGTATCACATGATTTAGACATTTTATTGCTCTATTGGCTCATGTGGGGCGCCTAATTGGTAAGCTTTACCGTAACAGACCACTTGTGCGACACAATGCTTAGTTTCAATATCAACACAATTGGTAAAGATAACGGCGTTGGCTTTTTGTAAAAATGCAGTTTGTCTTGCTTGGGTGCGCGCATTAATAACATCAGGTGGCGCATAGTGTTCTTTCTTTTGGCAATCCTCTCCTTCGACTAACCCGACATACTGATAGTTCGACATAAACTCAGTTTCATCTTTAAATATTTTAACCTTGCTAGCGCTAAAATATTGCTTGGCAGTGTCTGCTTTAACGTTACTTTTAAAGGTATAATTACCGCTACAACTTGCGAGCAATAGCAATGTTATGAAAAGGGGGAGTGCTTGTTTAATCTTTGTCTTAATCATTAAGGGTTTCCTTGGACATAGTTTTTTTGGATAATTCTAAAAAGGTATTTGGTTTTTTTCCTGCTATCCAGTAATGAAATAATTGTTCTATGGTATGATTTTTTTGCATCATATAAATCCAATTTCGCATGTATATTTCAAAGGCATTATCGTCAGTGTTAATAGCAAAAGCCATTGAAAGTTCGGGTCTGGCGGGCTTAGGCACAATAACGGTATACTCAGGATTTATCAGTGTCCAAGCAGAGGCTGTTGCTGCGCCAAAAAGCATGGCATCAATATGTTGATATTTTTCTTTAAAAAACAATCGAGGTGTTGATATTTCCCATGCGGTGGTTTTTTCAAAATAGCGGCTGACAATATTTTCGCTGTAAAAAATTTCTGGGATGCCAATGATCAAATCTTCCCGAGCAAAGATACTCTGCCAATCATTAAACTCTTTTCGTCGTTCCTCTTTCACCAGAAAGGCCATAGATTGACTTGAATAAGGCACAGTTAAGGTATATTCCTTCATATTCCTAGGTGTTACTGGCATGCCTGTGGTCATGTCTAAATAACCGGAGGTGAGTAACTGTTTGGCTTGATTATGGTAGATTCGGACAAATTCGATTGATACGTCTAAGTCATTAGCTAATAAGTTGATAATTTCAATATCAAAACCAACCAATTTTCCTTTATTGTTATGAAAAGTGTAAGGTAAATCATCACGAAAATAGCCAACCCGAATAAAACCACGCTGAGAAATTCTCTCTAAAACGGTTACTTGCGGTTTTGTTTTATCAATGCTCAGCTCTGGCTCAGGTAAAACTTTAGCTTTTTGATCGACTATAATAAAATCTCGTTCGATAAATTTACTATAACCTTGGTATTGATAGCTGATGGCATCAAAAGTAAAGCGTAATGAAATGAACGCTATGACAGATATTATCGGTAATAAGAACAAGTAGAAACTAAATGAACGCCATTTAAAGGTAAATTTTCTCAGCATGTTGGTCGCAATGAGTAATACCAAGCTAACAGAGAAAATAACACTGAGTAAGGCACTAAGGCGGCCGACAATGACGTTTTCAGCGACCAAAAACAAATCAAACAATGAGCTTGGCACATTAAAAATATCTAATAAATTCGGTATTGCTAACGTCGTGGTACCAAATAATTGCGGGATGCCAGCACCTAATAACTGTAAATAATCACTACTATTCACTTGTGAACCCGAAAACCAAGCGGCAAATAAGGTAAATAATAGGGCTAACAGTTTTCCGCCTACGGGTAAGCTGAAACTGATGGGTACAATAATGCTTGGCATATTACTCACGTCTGCTTTTAACACTTTATTACTATTTTCAGCAGTAGATAGCTCTGCTATGAGTTGTTTCGTTTTTTCCACAATAATGGGGATAACAATAAAGAAACTACCTGTGGCAAAAGCGGTGATCATCGCTTGGCGTGAACTCGCCAGTATTTGGCGGTAACTAAAGGGCGTAATCGTCGCGACAATAGCTGGCAGTATTATAAAGGTCAGTAATAAGACTAATACTGCAGCGGTAACGATATAAACCTGTAATCCGTCGAGTTGCTCACTGTTGATTGTCGCAGCAGCACGTTGTGCAATACAAAAAATGCCAACAGGGGCAAAACGCATCACCATATTACTGACATTAACAACGGCTTTATTCAAGCCACTTAATACCGATAAGGTATGTTTTTTAACTTTTACCTGCATCAAGCCAATACCAATAAAAATACTGAATAAAACAACACTCGGTATTAAGCCATTTGCTAAAGCATAAAAAGGATTTGTAGGAATAAATAGTGAAATAATATCAAATTCTGGGGTGGTACTTATGGTATTTAAGCTATAAAAATCGGCACTTTTCCAATCGGGAAAAGCGATTGGGGCAAGTAATATAAATGCTAATACCAAGGTTAATAAAGCCATTAAAATCACCAGAGAGATCTTTAAGGTACTGGTGACTTTTGTTGGTGACAAACTGCCAATGCCAACAATAAGTGATAGCGCAATGTAAGGCAGTGCAGTCATTTGCAATAACATGACAAAGGCATTGGCGACTTCATTAACACCAAAGTAAACAGTGGAAGAGATTGCGCCTAACGTTAAGCCTATTATCATGGCTAAAATGATACGGGAAGATAAAGATACTTTACTGGTTAAATGACTTATTCTAGTTATCAATGGTTATCACCTATTGAAAATGAATGCAGGGAATAAGTTTACTTGTTATTTCTCTGCCTTAAAACAGAAAAGGTACCAATAAAGATACCTTTTCAGTTAAACGTTAAATAACGCTATGAGTTATTTAACGCGCATACCGGCTTTAGCACCATCATCAGGATTTAATATCCATAAGTCAGAATCACCAGGTCCTGCAGCTAATACCATACCCTCTGACATACCAAAGCGCATTTTACGTGGCGCTAAATTAGCCACCATGACAGTATGCTTGCCGATTAAGTCTTCAGGCTTGTAAGCGGACTTAATCCCCGCGAATACTTGGCGAGTTTCAGTGCCTTCTTCATTAAGCGCTAAGGTTAGCTGTATTAATTTATCTGCTTTTTCAACATGCTCAGCATTAATGATTTTAACGATACGTAAATCAATTTTAGCAAAATCATCAAATTGAATTTCTTCAGATATTGGGTCAGCAGCTAATGGGTCAGCAAGTGCGGCTGAGTTATCGACTACTTTCTTTGGTTTAGCTGCTTTCTTTTTCTTGGCAGATTTTTTCTCTTCTTCTGCTCCGGCTAAGCTATCTTTTGACGCTTCGGTCATCGCATTAACTTTATCCATATCAACACGCTGTAATAAAGCTTTAAATTTATTGATTTTATGGTCTGTTAATAAGGTTTTGTGTCCTTCCCAAACGAGCTCATCATTTAAGAAAGCAGCAGTACTATCGGCAAGTACAGGCAATACTGGTTTTAAGTAAATCATCAGGGTACGGAACATGTTGATACCTAATGAGCAGATATCGTGTACTTCTTGTTGCTTAGTTTCGTCTTTAATGAGCTGCCATGGTTCTTTTATCGCAATATATTCATTCACTTTATCAGCAAGTGCCATGATTTCGCGCATACCACGACCAAAGTCACGTGCTTCATAATGAGCAGCAATGCTATCGCCTGCAGCCATAACTTCATCGGCAAGCACTTGGTCATCAATGTTAGTTGATAAGATGCCATCAAAACGCTTAGTGATAAAACTTGCACATCGAGAGGCGATGTTAACCACTTTACCGACTAAGTCAGAATTAACACGTTGGACGAAATCTTCAAGGTTTAAATCTAGATCATCAATTTTGTGGGTTAATTTAGTTGCATAGTAATAACGTAAATATTCAGGGTTTAAATGCGCTAAATAGGTATTGGCTTTAATAAAGGTACCTTTTGACTTAGACATTTTTTCGCCGTTCACGGTAACAAAACCATGGGCAAAAACAGCGGTAGGTTTACGGAAATCAGCGCCTTCTAACATAGCTGGCCAAAATAGGCTGTGGAAATTAATAATGTCTTTACCGATAAAGTGATAAAGCTCGGCGTCGGAGTTTTTATTCCAATAGCTGTCAAAGTCGATATCTTGTTTATCACATAAGTTTTTAAAGCTGCCCATGTAACCACAAGGTGCATCTAACCAGACGTAGAAAAACTTTCCTGGCGCATTAGGTATCTCAAAACCAAAATAAGGCGCGTCTCGGCTGATATCCCACTGTTTTAAACCTTGGTCGAACCATTCACTGAGTTTATTCGCTACTTCTTCTTGTAAGGTACCAGAGCGAATCCAGTCTGCTAACATGGTTTCAAAGGCAGGTAAGTCGAAGAAATAATGTTCAGAATCTTTTAATATTGGCGTAGCGCCAGAAATAGCTGAACGTGGATTAAGCACTTCTGTAGGTGAGTAAGTCGCACCACAGTTGTCACAGCTATCACCGTTTTCATCTTCACTTTTACATTTTGGGCAGGTGCCTTTAACAAAACGATCAGCTAAGAACATGCCTTTTTCAGGATCAAATAACTGAGAAATAGTACGGGTTTTAATATGTCCTTTCGCATGTAAACGGTTGTATATCTCTTCTGAGAACGCTTTGTTTTCTTCACTGTGCGTTGTATGGTAATTATCAAAGCTGATGTGAAAATCACTAAAGTCTTTAATACGCTCTTCACGTACACCTTTGATCATTTCTTCCGGTGTTATACCTAACTCTTGCGCTTTAAGCATAATGGGCGTGCCATGAGCATCATCAGCACAGACAAAATAGGTTTCATGTCCACGCATTCGTTGAAAACGTACCCAAATATCGGTTTGAATATGCTCTAGCATATGACCTAAATGAATAGAGCCGTTGGCGTAAGGCAGGGCACAAGTCACTAGAATTTTGCGTTTTTTTGGTAAAGAGTTAGCTAAAGTTGTTTCAGACATGAAAAATAGTTGTTTTTTGATGGTAATAATGACGGCAATAGTACAGAATTTAACGATGTTTTTCATTAGTTGAATGCAACTAATTGTGAATTATTTTTTTTTAACTTTTTCTAAAGGCTCTCCTCTACCATGTTCGGTGAATTCTTCTCTAAAAAAACCAGCAAATCAGTAAACAAGTCAGTGGCAATACAGGCAGATGACTCATTAAGTGTGTCTGATACAGAGCAACTCATCATTGATACGTTAACAAATTATGTGTCGAGTAATTTCCCTCAAGGAATTATGGACATTTGTCAGCAGTTTACATTTAACCAAGTGACTAATAAAAAACCATCTATTGTAGTAAAGCTTGTCATGCCATTTCCTTGTCAGGGTGAGTTAGATGACATTGCGAGCAGCTTATCTACTGCGTTAAACAGAAGTATTCATTTTGATATTCAATTAAAAGTAAGTGCTGTTCGTCAATCAAATTTAACCGGTAACATGGGAAATATTGCTAACATTATCGCTATTGCTTCAGGTAAGGGCGGTGTAGGTAAGTCAACAGCAACGGTTAACTTGGCTTATGCTTTGATGGCCGAGGGGGCAAAAGTAGGGGTTTTAGATGCAGACATTTACGGGCCTTCTATCCCTACCATGTTAGGGATTGCTAATGAAAAACCTAGCTCAAATGACGGTAAATTAATGACGCCACTTGAAGTGAATGGTTTAAGTGCTATGTCAATAGGTTTTTTAGTTGATGCGAGTGATGCAACCGTGTGGCGAGGACCTATGGCCAGTGGTGCCTTTAATCAATTGCTTAATGAAACTGCTTGGCCAGAACTGGATTATTTACTTATTGATATGCCACCAGGCACGGGAGATATTCAACTCACTCTGGCGCAAAAGGTGCCTGTGGCAGCCGCCGTTATCGTGACAACACCGCAAGATATTGCACTTATTGATGCAACAAAGGGCATTGCGATGTTTGATAAGGTAAAAGTGCCAGTATTAGGTATCGTGGAGAACATGAGTTATCACTTATGTCAAAACTGTGGCCACAAAAGTCATGTTTTTGGTGAATCTGGCGGGAATAAAATCGCAAAAGAACAAGAAACTCAGTTATTAGGACAATTACCGCTTGATATAAACATACGTCAGGATGCTGATTTGGGACAAAGTGAACTAATTGAAAACAGCTCAGGCGAAATAGCCATGCATTACCGTAAAATAGCGCGTAATATGGCGGCACAATTATTTTTACAATGTGATAATGCCAGCCCATTAACACCTACGGTTGAAATAACTCCCCTTAAATAACGAAACTAGCGCACACTAATAAAAGAAAAGTAATTATGAGATTATGTGATAAAGATATAGAACAATACCTTGATGAAGAAAAAATCATCATTACACCAAAGCCTGATACTTCAATGATCTCAGGGGTAAGTGTTGATATTCGTCTAGGTAATGAGTTTAGAGTATTTCAAGACCATACTTTACCTTATATCGATTTAAGTGCACCTAAAGCAGAAGTACAGCACGCAATGAATGCCATCATGAGTGATGAAATTTTCATAGAAGATGGTGATGCCTTTTTTTTACATCCCGGAGAGTTAGCATTAGCGGTAACGTATGAGTCAGTTACTTTACCAGATAATATTGTTGGTTGGTTAGATGGACGTTCATCGTTGGCTCGCCTCGGCTTGATGGTCCATGTTACCGCTCATCGAATTGATCCCGGTTGGTCAGGACAAATTGTTTTAGAGTTTTACAATAGCGGAAAATTACCGTTAGCTTTACGTCCTAAAATGAAAATTGCAGCCTTAAATTTTGAAACAATGTCATCAAGTGCTGCGCGGCCATATAACAAACGTGAAGATGCTAAATATAAAGACCAGAAAGGTGCAGTGGCAAGTAGAATTAGCCAAGACGATTCCGCAGAGTAAAGCAAATGAAGTAAAGCAAGCTAACGTTTGTAATATCAAAAGGAAAAGGCGCTATTAGCGCCTTTTTTGTTATAAACAATGCTTAAAGTCATGACCTTCGCTAATGTCTCAAGAAACTTGACTGTATTGGTTAACGCAATTTTCTAAAGCGTTAATCAACTTTTCATTATCATGATGATGTGCAATTTTATTATGTGCTAAATTTTGGCATACTATATTCACTCTGCTAGAGCTTGTTGCCTCATCTTGGCAGATAACACTGTCAATTGGCATACAGCCAATATTATTTTCTATCCAAGTCAGTTTCTCATCAAGAGATAACGCTGCGGCGGGGCTTTGCTCCGCAACAATATTATCAATAAAGACACAATGTCCTTTACGGTGTTTGATTGCATTGCTTATATCGCGAACTAAAAGTGGTGGCGTTATGCTGGTGAGAAAGCTGCCCGGACCTAAAATAATCAAATCAGCATTGTTTATAGCCTCAATACAAGCAGGAATAGCCTTTACCAATGGTGCTAACATTAAATCTTTTGGCATTACCGGCATTTCATCAACAGATAATTCACCTAAGCGGCAGCGTCCCTCTGAATAGAATGCCATTAAGTCAGTCGGTGTTTCTGACATGGGCAGTACTTGTGTTTTAACCCGAAGAATTCTACGAACTAATTTAATAGAGTCTAATGGACTTGATTGGACTTGGCCCAAACCATAAAGAATGAGATTGCCTAAGTTATGATCGGTAAGTTCGTCATTACCTTCAAATCGGAAATTAAAGAGTTGGCTGCCAATTGAATTTTGATCTACCAACTGAGTTAAGCAGTTACGTAGATCTCCCCACGCTATTGAACTACTTCGTTTTCTTAAACGCCCTGTAGATCCCCCGTTATCTGTTGTGGTAACAATACCGGTAAGTTTATTTCCCATGAAGGAGAGGGTAGAGAGAACTCGGCCTAAACCATGTCCGCCGCCAATAGCGACAATATTTAGCTTTTTAAGCTGCATCATTCATTACTGCATTTATTTACTGCTTGAACTTATGAATTAAACAATACAGTTAAATAGTAAAAAAATAAAGTAACAGAATGAAGTAAGGTGCGACGATTCTGCTTTTAGTAAAAGCCCAATGTTACCTAGGTTGATTTTTGAACGAAAATATTGAATGTCTTGTGTCAAAGAGATAATAAATAAGCAAGTTGTCTGTTAAGTAATCATTCGGCTGATTTCTTTGTAAAAAAAAGCATTTTCTTTAAAAAAAGTGTTGACAGTTTAATGGTCGCTGCTTAGAATGCGCCTCGTTTTCAGCAAGTGTTCGTTCACTCGTTAAAGACGTAATATTCAATTACTATTAGGCCAGTGGTTGAATATGCCGATATTATTTCGGGGCTATAGCTCAGCTGGGAGAGCGCTTCGCTGGCAGCGAAGAGGTCTGCGGTTCGATCCCGCATAGCTCCACCATACTAGGTTTTTATTTATATCAACGTAAGTTGATATTATAAAAAATAGATAGTTTTGTGTCCCTATCGTCTAGAGGCCTAGGACACCGCCCTTTCACGGCGGTAACAGGGGTTCGAATCCCCTTAGGGATGCCACTTATTCTTTCACTCTTTAGAGGGTGGAATAATACTAAGTTTGCTTAAACTTATAAAACATTAAGCATTGTTCTGAATTTAGTTTTTATAACTAGTTCTGTGTCCCTATCGTCTAGAGGCCTAGGACACCGCCCTTTCACGGCGGTAACAGGGGTTCGAATCCCCTTAGGGATGCCACTTTATCATATCTTTATAAGAGATGATGAAAGGAGCATTAAGTAAAAAGTTGTTTATACTTTTAAAAAATTAAACGTTATTATGAAATTAGTTTTTAACTAGTTCTGTGTCCCTATCGTCTAGAGGCCTAGGACACCGCCCTTTCACGGCGGTAACAGGGGTTCGAATCCCCTTAGGGATGCCACTTTTATTTCTCTTTGAGAATATGAATAGTGCATAAAAGTGAAACAGTTTTCTTATGCTGTATGTTAAATCATTAAAATAAGAGTTTTAGAGTTTTAGTTTATTAAAAAGTCGACTATCATTGACTAAGATAAATTAAATCGCCAGAGTGATCTGGTAGATAGTTTGAAGTTGACGTTTATAGTCATCATCTGTGTCCCTATCGTCTAGAGGCCTAGGACACCGCCCTTTCACGGCGGTAACAGGGGTTCGAATCCCCTTAGGGATGCCACTTCAACTAAAGAAAAATAGATGAAGTGAACTAATGTGATAAATAGAAAGCCCACGCAATATTCAGTATTGCGTGGGCTTTTTTGTGTTTGTTTATGTTTGAATCGGCCTCATTATGGTACAGTAAATTATTCGACAGCCTTATGGTTGTTTTAACTAAATATTTAACAACCTAGATAGTGTTATTTATTTTTATTACGTATGTAGATTTATGTTATTTGAAAATCCCACCAAACAAGTTGCAGTAACAACCGCAGATAAAGTATTTGAACAAATGCAACATGCTATTGTTGAAGGTAATATAACGGCCGGTAGCAAAATCAGTGAGCCAGAGCTGGCCAAACACTATCAAATAAGCCGTTCCACCTTAAGAGAGGCATTAAATCGTTTAGAAAAGTGTCATTTGATTGAACGTAAAGCTAATGTAGGTTCACGTGTTGTTGATTGCACGCTTGAGGGGTTATTAGAGCTTTATATCACTCGTGAAGCCCTAGAAGGTATGGCTTGTCGTCAAGCTGCATTGAATATGACTGATGAAGAAATAGTTGCTATGCAACAAATGCTGAGTAAACATGCAGATAATAAAGCATTAAAGGCAGGTATTGCTTATTACCAAGAAGAAGGAGATGTTGATTTTCATTACAAGGTCATACTTGGTAGTCATAATAAGCAGTTAATAGATTTGATTTGTGGTCAGTTATATCATTTAGTACGTATGTACCGCTGTCAATTTGGTATGAATAGTCCAAGGGCAAGTAGAGCATTTACTGAACACTCCAATATTATTCAAGCAATTAGTGATCGTGATGGTGAATTGGCCGAATTGCTAATGCGACGTCACATTGCTGCATCTCGTAAAAATATTGAAAGTAAAATTGCCCAATCACTCCCTATTAAATAAAAAAAGGAAAAAGTCGCTCGTACTTTCGTTTTTTACTTTAATTTAATGGCTAAGCAGTTTATAAAGTGTATTGTTCAGTGTTATGCGCTATAGGTAAATAGCTGTTTTACTGTTTCTGTTTAATTAAAGGATTTAAATTTTGGTGTTATTTACTCGTCGTTTTTGTACTGCGCTTACTCTTTGTTTCATGTTTTTTCTTTCTAATAATCTTTTTGCGGCTACTTTGTCTATCGCCGATAACTTAGTGTTGCGAGAGCTCAATGATGAACGTTTAAATGATAGTTTTTTTTCCGATCTATTTTCGGGTGAAAAAAGTATTCACTTATCGAAAGGTCGACATACCTTGTTAGTAAAATATAAAGATGTTTATGAAGATTTAGACTTTGCAGAAGAGCGTGTAGTTGAATCAGCATTATTTATTGTTAAATTCAATTTAGCAGAGCAACAAAAACTAAAGTTAATGACACCTAAAATAAAAGATCTATCGGCGGCGGAAAAATTTTCGCAATCACCTGAAATTATTCTTTTAGATGAAAATAATGACACACTCGTACTTCAACTAGAAAAACACGATGATTACAAGCTTGCTAAACAAGTAGAAAGAGTGGTTACTGCGCTGCCAGAAAGTGATGAAATAATTAAAGAAACCGAAGAAGTCATTATACCAAGTCAAGAAGTTACTATTACTCAAACAGGAAAGGCTTTGCAAGCTGAAAGTGAAACGTTTAGTGAACAAGTCTTAACACAAACAAAGAGTTTACCTATGCTAAAGTATTGGTGGCAAAAAGCATCAACTGAAGAAAAAAATGCATTTACTCTTTATATGAAAGGACAAGCTCAATGAGTCAATATTCCGTTAGAATTTTACTTTTTACACTCTTTATACTTGGTTATAGCAGCTCTGATGTGCAAGCCAATGGGGTAAATACCGTAAACACAGGTATTGAGGTGAACGGGAGTGGCAGTGTCACAGTCACGCCTGATAACTTTAGCTTATCACTGCGTATCTCAGAGCGAGGTCGCGTTACGAGCAAGTTAAAAGCGCTGGTTGATAAAAAAAGTAATTTAGTCATGCAAGCGGCAAAAAATCTTGGCATAAAAAATACTAATATTAATTCTGCGCAAGTTAACTTAAGAGTTATTCAAGAAAAGCCATCCATAACAGTGCAAGGGTTAGAGTTTAGAAATAACAATCAAAGTAGTGCGTTTATTGATGGCAAGGAGATAACAAAGCAGATCAAACAGAGTCAGCTAGATAAACCTAAGCAGACATTATTTGAATTAAGCCGAAAAATTCAAGTGAACTTTACAACTATTGATGATTATGATCAGTTTTTAACTCAGCTTGTTAAAATTAATGTTAGCCATATATCTTCTTTATCCATGAATGTTACTCAACGAGATAAATATTATCAGCAAGCATTATTGCAAGCGATCACTCAAGCAAAACAAAAAGCACAAGAAATGATAGCGCACTCTGGTGGGCGTTTAGGTAAACTTATTTACTTGAAAGAGCAGTCAACAAATTATTATCAACCTCGATATGCACAAGCAATGATGAGCGAAGCAAGTCCGGCCAATCATTCGTCTTTAGTGGGCAGTCAAACAATTAAAGCCAGTGTTTTAATGAAATTTGCAGTTACAGAGTGATAAACTCACTATTTATCAGGTAAAAGCTTTTGTTTTTCTGTGATTTTAGGTATGTTAGCGCCTTTTCTTTAGTGACAATTATTTAATTTGAGTGAAAATTAGTTTTTATGGCTGTGATGGTAGAGAATAAAGAAGAGTTTTATCAAGAAATATTAGGGCAAACTAAGGCGCTTATTATAGGCGAATCTGATATTATCGCTAATATGGCGAATATAAGCGCTTTATTGTTTGAGCGTCTTGATAAGGTCAATTGGGTTGGTTTTTATCGCCTCATTGACGATGAACTAGTGTTAGGGCCTTTTCAAGGTAAAGTTGCCTGTATTAGGATCCCACTTTCTCATGGCGTTTGTGGTACTAGTGCCGCAACAGGTAATATTCAGCGTATTGCCGATGTACATCAATTTGATGGACATATCGCTTGTGATGCGACTAGCAATGCTGAACTTGTTTTACCTTTAAAAAAATCAGGTAAGGTAATTGCAGTATTGGATATTGATAGTACTGTCTTTAACCGGTTTGATGCAGAGGATGAATTAGGTTTATCAAACATCATTACCTTATTTGAAGAACACTTAGCTAACGAAAGCGAAACCTGATGAAAGAATTTGTAGTAATACACGATTACCTCGTCACTCAAGAAATAGTGGGTGATTGGGATGGTCAAGAAGAAGAAGTTGCTGAGCATATAAATGAAATTTATCATACAATGTATGACTTAGCTGAAGAAGATATCGAAACGGAAATTTTGGAGCAGCTGTTAGCGTCAATTTGGGATGTCTGGATAGGACAAGAAGAGCTCGCAGATATCGAAACTGATGATATTTATGATTGGTGTAAACATGTGCTTGATAACCGTGAACAACATTTACAAGCCCATCAGTAACACCAGAACTAACCTCATTCAATGACTCAATGTTTTGAATGAAACTTAAATTAATTTAAATTGTAGAAAAGTGAAGTTATGCAAAGCGAAATCAATACAGAAGCAAAAACCGACGTGAAAGCCGAAACTAACACCGACGTTGTTATAGCGGATAAAACTGAAACAAGTACAGACGTTGTTACAGTAGATAAAACTGAAACCAAACGTACTAGTACTAAAGAAATAATTACTTATTTAGCTGAAAAGTTCCCTGCGTGTTTTTCAACAAAAGGTGTTGTTAAACCTTTGAAAGTTGGTATTTTTCAAGATCTAGCTGAAAAACTTAGTGATGATGAAACAGTGAGTAAAACACGTTTGCGTCAAGCTTTACGTCATTACACTAGTAGTTGGCGTTACTTAAAGGCTATCAAGGTTGATATTTTCCGTGTTGATATTGATGGTAACGATGTTGCTAAAATTGATGAAGAGCAAGCCGCTCATGCGAGCAAGACACTAAAAGAGAGCCAAGACAAATTTGGTAACAAAAAAAACACAGACAAAAACACAAATAAGCCTTATAAAGGTAAACAAGGTGATAATAAACAGGGGGCGACTCAAAAGTCAGCCAAGTTTAAAGCAGTTAAAGCGAAAAGTGCTACTGTTAAAAAGTCACCTGTAAAAGAAAGTGCACCTCTAAAACCTGTTGAATCAGCTACAGTAAAAGTAGGCAGCCAAGTTAAAGTACAATTAGGCAATGCGCCAATGAACGCGTCTATTACTGAAATATCAGGTAATGATATTAGCGTTCAGCTTGATTCAGGTATGGTTATTAAGACTAAAATACAAAATATTTATTTATAGGTATTTGTTTTAGATTTGTTGGAAGGTTGCTTTTAATTAATACCTTTCCGTTTGCTTTATAAGTTATTGGAGTTTAATGCATGCAAAAAAATTGTCGTACCGCTCTTGCCGTTTCTTTCTCTTTAGGACTAGGTCTTTCAGGCTTAGTTCTTTCTGGTTTAGTGACTTCAGGTCATGTACTTGCTTTTGATAAGTCCTCTGTGCCCGAGGACTTGCCTATTTTGATGCCTGAAAGTCAACATGCAACCGCTAGCAAGCGTATTACGGCAAGATTTACTCGTGCTCACTATAAGAAAGTTAAAATTGATGATGAATTGTCAGGTCAAATATACGATCGTTTTATCAAACAATTAGATTATGCTCGCAATATTTTTTTACAAAGTGATCTTGATGGCTTTGAAAAAAATCGCTTTGAATTTGATAGCGTACTTACCCGTGGTAAACTCAATATTGCCTATGATATTTATAACGTCAATATGCAAAGACGATTAGAGCGTTATGAGTACGCTTTAAGTTTACTTGGTACGCCATTAGTTATTTCTAAAAATAAAAATAAAAATAAAAATAAAGAAAAAGATGAAAGTGTAACTAAAGTATTAACTGATGAAGAGAAGAATCCTTTTGATTTCACCCTCGATGAAGCCTATCTTTTTGATCGTGAAAATTCCCCTTGGCCAGCGACAGAAGCTGAGTTAAATGAATTATGGCGCTTGAAAGTAAAATCAGATGTATTGAATTTAACATTAACGGGCAAAAAATGGTCTAAAACCAAAGAAGTGCTAACGAAGCGTTATAATTATGCGATTAAAAGATTAAAGCAAAGTGAAAGTGAAGACGCTTTTCAGCTTATGATGAATAGCTTTGCTCGTGTTGTTGAACCTCATACTTCGTACTTATCACCCCGTAATGCCGAACGCTTTCAAGTTAACATGAATTTATCACTTGAAGGGATTGGTGCTGAACTAAGGGCGATAGAAGATTATACCGTTATTCAACGCATTGTAACTGGCGGTCCAGCAGATAAGTCAAATCAACTGAAAGCTAAAGATAAGATTGTTGGTGTAGCGCAAGCTGATGAAGATTTTGAAGATGTTATCGGTTGGCGATTAGATGATGTTGTGGAATTGATTAAAGGGCCGAAGGGCACCACAGTACGTTTACAGATATTATCTGGTGACTCCGATGATGAAGCCAATATCAAGGTAGTATCCATTGTTCGTGACATTATCAAGTTAGAAGACCGGGCCGCTAAATCTGAAGTTTATCTTGAAAACCCAGAGGCTACGGATAGTAAAAAACTGGGTGTAATAACTATTCCAAGCTTTTACAACAATCTTTCTCGGGATGTTAAAAAAGAAATAGAAAAACTTAAAGAACAAGAAGTGCAGGGTATTATTGTTGATTTACGTGGTAATGGTGGCGGCTCATTAACTGAGGCGACATTATTAACCGGATTATTTATAGAAAAAGGCCCTGTTGTCCAAATTCGAGATGGTGCCAACCGCATTGTTGTTCATAGCGATAGAGATGGTGTCAGTTCATTTGATGGTCCATTGACGGTAATGGTTGACCGTTATAGTGCTTCCGCCTCTGAGATATTTTCTGCTGCGATTCAAGATTATGGGCGCGGTGTTATTGTTGGTGAACATACTTTCGGTAAAGGTACAGTACAACAACATCGTGGTTTAGGTCGAGTTTATGACTTATATGAAAAACCATTAGGTAGCATTCAATATACTATTGCTAAGTTTTATCGTATTGACGGTGGTAGTACTCAACATCGTGGTGTGCTACCTGATATAGCCTTTCCTACGGCGATAGACCCTGAAGAATGGGGTGAGAGCAAAGAAGAGAATGCTTTGCCTTGGGATCATATTAAGAAAGCTCAATACTCACCACTAAATGAATTGAGTAAAGATGTTGAATATTTAACGTCACTTTATCAACAACGGATTACTGACAATCGAGAATTTAACTACCTCTTAGATGATATAAATATTTATCAAGCTGAAAAAGATGACAAAACGATCTCACTTAACTTAGCTAAGCGTAAGAAAAAGCGTGAAGAACGTAAAGTTAAACGCCTTGCAAGAGTTAATGAGCAATTAACTCACTTAGGTAAAGAAAAAATTACCGACTTAGATGACTTGTCAGATGAGTTAGATGAGTTAGACCCATTTTTAGATGAAACAGCTCGCATTACTTTTGACTTTATTTCATTAGGGAAAGTTGCCAAGAAATAACAAAAGCTTTGATTGTAAAGCCGCCCACTGAGGCGGCTTTTATTTATCTATTTTACTTATCTATTTTATTTGAACACTGAGTTTAAATAACAAAGAAAACATACAAAGCACATATACAATAATTATAATAGAGGTTGAAACCTTCATGTCTCAGTTAAAAACCCCAAAAAAACCTAGTATGCTTGATGCAAGCATCCCCGTAATCACTTTAATTTTTTTGCTTACCTTAGGCGTATATTACTTCGGCGATAACTCTTCCTATGGCCCCAATCAATTAGCGTTACTTACAGCTATGGGGATTGCTATTGTTATCGGCATAAAAAATGGCCATGACTGGCAGTCCATTGAAAAAGCAATTGTTAATGGCATATCTTTGTCCCTTGGCGCGGTATTGATTTTATTGGCGGTTGGTTCTCTGATTGGTACTTGGTTACTATCTGGTACAGTACCAACAATGATTTATTACGGCTTACATATATTAAATCCGTCATGGTTCTATGCCGCGGCTTGTGTAATGTGTGCGATTGTTTCCATGAGTATTGGCAGTTCATGGACAACAGCGGCAACGATAGGTGTTGCTTTAATTGGTATAGCGCAAGGTCTCGATTTATCCCCAGCTATCACCGCAGGTGCAGTTATTTCTGGTGCTTATTTTGGCGATAAAATCTCGCCACTATCAGAAACAACTAATTTAGCTCCGGCAATTGCGGGTAGTGAATTATTTGCACATATACGCTACATGTTTTGGACAACCATGCCTTCTATTGTTACCGCGCTTGTTCTATTTCTTTTTCTTGGCTTTACCGAAGAAATCACATCAAATAATGAAAGTATCAATCAGTTAAGCCAACAATTATCTGAACAGTTCAATATTTCAATCTTTAATTTATTACCTCTATTCATTTTATTGTTACTTGCAATTAAAAAAGTGCCAGCTTTTCCTGCCGTTGCTATTGGTGCCTTACTTGGGGGAGTGTGGGCATTTATATTTCAACAAGAGCTGATTCAGCGACTAGCAAGTGATAGTGATATTTTAACCGCTAATGTTAAAGTAATTTGGACTTCTTTTTTTGACGGAGTTGCGGTTGAAACGGGTAATAGTCAGCTAAATGATTTATTAAGCGGTGGTGGCATGTCATCTATGCTTAATACTGTATGGCTTATAATGTGTGCTTTAAGCTTTGGTGCAGTATTAGAGCATCTAGGCATGTTGAAAAAGTTCGTTGATGCTATTTTAGCATCAGCTAAATCAACCGGCAGTTTAATTGCTAGTACAGTTGCAACATGTATTGGTACTAATATACTTACTGCTGATCAATATATGGCGATTGTCATGCCTGGCCGTATGTATAAAGAAGAATACCAACGTCGAGGTTTAGACCCGCTCGTTCTGAGCCGAACCTTAGAAGACTCCGCAACTATTACTTCACCAATTATCCCTTGGAATACCTGTGCAGTCTATATGTCAGGAGTGCTATTGGTAAATCCACTTGATTATATGTTTTATTGTTTCTTTAATTGGTTTAATCCAATTTTAGCTATTGTGTACGGTTTTATTGGTTTTAATATCAAAACGTTAGCAGGAAAAGCTACAGGCAAAGGAAGTGAACAAGTCGTTTAATTTACTTTCTTAATTTATTTTCTCTTATATTGTTTAAAGGTTTTTCATGACAGATAAAAAAGCACGTTTTTTAGCAGAGTATGCACCAGTAGAATTCACTATTCGCACTGTAAATTTAGCAATTAATTTAGATGATAGCCGTAGTCAGGTATTAAGCGAGCTAAAGCTAGAGCGTCAGGGTGAGCAACAAGGTAACTTAGTACTAGATGGCGAGCAGCTAACACTTTTATCTATCAGTATTGATGAGCAGATCTTAACAGCTGAACAATATCAAATTGGCTTAAGCTCACTTACTATTTTTGCAGATCATTTACCTAAGAATAAATCTTTTACTTTAACGATTAGCACAGAAATAAACCCAGAAGAAAATACTTCATTAGAGGGCTTATTTAAGTCAGGTGATGCTTTTTGTACTCAATGTGAAGCTGAAGGCTTTCGACGTATCAGTTATTACCTAGATCGCCCTGATGTCATGGCTACTTTCACCACTAAGGTCGTTGCAGATAAAACCTTATACCCTTATTTGTTGTCAAATGGCAATAAAGTTGCTCAAGGTGATTTGGACAATAACCAACACTTTGTTACTTGGCATGACCCATTCCCAAAACCTTGTTATTTATTTGCTTTGGTTGCTGGAGATTTTGACTTACTAGAAGATAGTTTTACCACAAGCTCTGGTCGTGAAGTCGCATTAGAGATCTTTGTTGATAAAGGTAACTTACAAAAAGCTAAACATGCGATGGTTTCACTGCAAAAATCCATGACATGGGATGAAGAAACTTTTGGCTTAGAATACGATCTTGATATCTATATGATAGTCGCGGTTGATTTTTTCAATATGGGCGCAATGGAAAACAAAGGCCTAAACGTTTTTAATTCAAAGTATGTTTTAGCGGATAATACCTGTGCAACAGATAATGATTATTTTAACATTGAAGCTGTTATTGCGCATGAGTACTTTCACAATTGGACAGGTAACCGTGTTACTTGTCGGGATTGGTTTCAATTAAGTTTAAAAGAAGGTTTGACAGTTTTTCGTGATCAGCAGTTTAGCGCTGATATGCATTCCAGTGCCGTAACTCGCATTCAAAATGTAAGGCTGTTGCGCTCACAGCAATTTGCTGAAGATGCAGGACCAATGGCTCACCCTATCCGCCCTGAAAAAGTATTAGAAATGAATAATTTTTATACCTTAACAGTGTATGAGAAGGGTGCTGAAGTGATTCGCATGCTACACACACTTATTGGCATTGAAAAATTCCGTTTGGGTATGGATCTTTATTTTTCCCGTTTTGACGGTATGGCAGTGACTTGTGATGATTTTATTAACGCGATGGCTGATGCTAGTGGTAAAGACTTAACTCAATTCAAATTATGGTATAGCCAGTTGGGCACACCGACAATTACGGTGACAGAATCATTTGATGTCCAAAAACAGTGTTATAAACTGACCCTGAGTCAAAAGTCGCCTGTAACAGACGAGCAAACAAACCCGAAAGCATTACATATACCTGTTCGAATTGAACTCATTGTTAACTCAGACAGTAACTCAAACAAAGAGATGAACCACTTTGAATTACTTGAATTAACTCAAGAAGAACAAAGTTGGCAGTTTGAAGGTTTTAAGCAGAAGCCAACATTAGCATTACTTGCTGATTTTTCAGCGCCGGTAAAGGTTAATTTTATCCAAGGTGATGAAACACTGTTATCACTAATGAAAACAGCTTCAAACAGCTTTTGTCGTTGGGATGCGGGACAAAAACTGTTCATGTCATACTTGCAAAAGTTAACCTTAGCGCCTGATTTTGTGATACCTAATGAGTTAATCATTGCAGTGAATGAATTACTGAATAGTGATAATGATAGATCATTTATTGCAGAGCAATTGCTTGTACCTAGTTTTGATGAGGCTGCCGGCCTTATCAACGAAGTTGAACCAATTGCACTCATTAATGCAATTAAAAAATTAACCTCATTTATAGCTTTGGGTGCACAAGATAAGCTATTAAGTAGTTATCAAGCTTGTCAGCAATCAACTCCTATAGATAATAGGGCTGCTGTTGCTAATAGGGCATTAAAAAATGTCTGTTTACACTACTTAAGTACTTTAACTAGCCATCAAACGTTAGCCGCTAATCAATATCAATATGCAGCTAACAATGATGATATCAGTGTTGAAAACATGACAGACAGTTTAGCGGCTTTGACTTGTGCGGCTAAAAATAACTTACTCAACTTTACCTGTGATATGGAGCATTTTCAGAAAAAATGGCAAACAACTTCACTTGTGATGGATAAGTGGTTTGTCATGGCTGCTAGTCAGGTTGATGAATGTATCTTTAATCAGTTAACTGAATTAACTAGACACCCACTTTTTAGTTTAAAAAATCCTAATCGAGCACGTTCTTTAATTGGCGCTTTTGCAATGAATAACCCAGAGTTTTTTCATTGTGAAACAGGGCAGGGTTATCAATTTTTAGCTGAGCAAATTGCTAAATTAGACGCTATCAACCCTCAGGTTGCCTCAAGGTTAATCACGCCTCTTATTCAATTTAAAAGTTTTTCTGCTGAACATCAGGCATTAATGAGAGCGCAACTAGTTAAGTTACGAGCGATAGCAAATCTTTCGAATGATCTAAAAGAAAAGCTCGATGCAGCGCTAAGTTAGCCTTAAACGAATTTTTAGCTTTCAATTTTGCACCAGTTACAATGAATAGGCTTCTATTTTTTAGTAGAAGCCTAACAAACTTTTATGAAATACTATTTCACAGTTAGCATGACGAGTAAGGACTTCTTGCCTTATTATCAAGGTAAAGCTCAGTCTATTATTGCGACTACGGCACAAGGTGTGAGAGTTCAGTTTCCAGCAATGCACTTAAGAAAACACCTTACCAGCTCTGGTATTCGCGGTTATTTTTGTTTAGAAACGACAAATAATAAATTTTTATCCCTTACAAAAATTTATTGAACATTGAAAAGAACCCTTGTTAGAGTAATAGCTTTAAACAGTGGTCAGACCATTTCACAGCTATTGCTTTGCTATATAAACGAGTAATTAAGTGTTATTTCATTAACTTAGTAAAATAAATTTAATCAACTAATATTTATTTTAAAACACTAGTTTAAAACAAAGGCTTTGATATTAAGCTTGGAATTAAAAACTTTTCACTCAAATCATTTAAATACAGCGCCTTAACGTTAAGTTTTACTCTTGCTACCTAAGTAAAATGATGCAATTATTGTTTAATCCACATAGATGGTAGATAAAAATAAAAGACCTTTCATTAAAAATAATAAACGACTTATGCTGTATTTTTGCTTATACAGCTTGTTCAAGTTAGGGGAGATAATAAATGAAATACAAACCTCGCAATGGTTTTACCAAAAAACCTTTAGCCATTGGTATCGCAGCTGCACTTTCAATGACACTATTAACAACGGCTGTTAATAGTGCAAATGCCGCAAGATTTGAAGTGGGTGATGTAGAGATTAGTTTTGATTCTACTTTCAGTGTCGGCTCAAGCTGGCGAGTAGAGAACCGAAATTGGAATGACAATATTGGTAAATCGAATAATGCCAATAACGGTATTGACTTTAGTGATTTTTCTTTGCTTAATCCAAATTTCCAACCATCCAAAGAAACTGTCTGGCAACAAGGTGCTGGTGGTTATTCAACCAATGGTGATAATGGTAATTTAAACTATAATGCCGGTGAAAGTTTCTCCAAAATTTTAAAAGGCAGTCATGATTTAGACATCCACTATCAAAATGTCGGGATCTTTGTGCGTGGTATGTATTATTACGATTACGCCATGATGGATGATGACCGTGCTTGGTCTAACCCTATTACCGGAAATAACTATGATCCATGTCGTGATGATGAAGCTAAAAAGCAAGTTTGTCGTGATGTACGATTACTTGATGCTTACGTTTACGGTGATTTTGAATTAGGTGAGATGCCTTTTTCTGTTCGTGCAGGTAATCAAGTGATCAGTTGGGGTGAGAGTACCCTTATCTCTCATGGTATTAGTGAAATTAATCCGGTAGATATTGCTCGTCTACGCGCACCAGGTGCTGAGCTTAAAGAAGCCTTTATTCCTTTTGGTGCGCTTTGGGCATCATTAGGTGTAACAGAAAACTTCAACATAGAGGCTTTCTATCAATACACTTGGGAAAAAACAGTGCTGCCACCACCAGGAAGTTATTTTTCAACCAACGACTTTGCTGGTGATGGCGGACAATATAATAATGTTCAATTAGGTTTTGGTGGCAATCCAGATATGAACCTAGATTTTTTAATCTCTGGTTTGAATGATATTGGCAATGCTGTTAAAGCAGGACAGATGACACCAGAGCAGGCCGGTCTAGCTTATAGTGCATATGCAGGCAATATTACCTTAAGAGCTCCGGGCTCAAAAGCTGAAAATGAGCCCGATGATGGTGGCCAATATGGTTTACGTTTATCGTGGTTTTTACCTGCACTTAATGATACTGAATTAAGCTTATATCATGTTAACTATCACAGCCGTCGTCCGATCTTTTCTGGTGTGACTGCTGACTTTAGTGCCGCTTCTGTTGGCGGCGATGTTGGTTATCTAGTCGGAAATACAATTACCGAAGATAACTATACCGATTTAAAATCTTTTTCACGGGTTGAACTAGATTATGTAGAAGACATCAAAATGTACGCGATGAGCTTTAACACCACAATTGGCACGACTGCTTTAGCCGGTGAAATGAGTTATCGCCAAGATGAACCGCTGCAAATTGATGATGTTGAGTTGCTTTTTGCTGCTGTACCTCAACAGCTTGCCAATACAGGAAATCCTGCTTATGGTGGTTTAAATGGCATCTCTCAAATGGTAGATTCTTCAGGACAGCCTTATGGCTCAGGAACACGAGCTGATGGTTTTATCCTTTCTGATACGGTGCAAGCTCAAATGACCTTAACGCACTTATTTGGTCCAACGTTAGGCGCTAGTCAATTTGTTGGTGTATTAGAAGTTGGTGGTATTAACATTAACGATATGCCAGATGAAAGTGTATTACGCTTAAATGGTCCAGGTACCGCTCGTAGTGGTGAAATCTATATTGATGGTAGACATGCTTGGGAGATAGAGCAAACTGTACAAGATGGTATTGAATCCAATCCATTCCCAACTGAGTTTGCTTGGGGTTATCGTGCCGTGGTCAAATTAGATTATACCAATGTAATTGCTGGCATTAATATGTCTCCACGTGTTGTTTTTGCCCATGATGTTAAAGGTATAACACCAGATCCATTATTTATGTTTATTGAAGATAGAAAATCAGTTTCTATGGGCTTAACTTTTGATTATCAAAGTCGTTGGTCTGCTGATTTATCTTACAATGGTTTTTTTGGTGGCGTAGGTACAACGAACAAGATGGAAGATCATGATTATGTATCTTTCAGTGTCAAATACTCTATTTAATTATTGTTAGATAAAACAAAAACTAACAATGACAATTAAAAGTATAAGAAAAGGTACTTAACAAATGAAAACTATTCAGAAGAATAAAAGTAAGAGAAAAGGGTTACCCTTATTTGCCTTAACCATGGCATCTATTGCTGTTTCGGCTACCTTAAGTGGTCACGCCTTAGCAAAAGTAACACCAGAGCAAGCAGCTAAATTATCAAACGAACTTACGCCAATGGGCGCGGAGCGTGCTGCCAATAAAGATGGTTCAATACCTGAATGGACCGGTGGTATTACTAAAGCACCTGCAGGGTATAATGTTGGTGATCACCATGTTGATCCATACCCGACAGATAAAATAAAATATACTATTACGGCGAGTAATGTTGTTGATTACAAAGACGTGCTTACACCTGGACAAGTTAAATTATTTGAAACATACCCTGAAACATTCAAAATGAATGTGTATCAAACGCATCGTAGTGCTTCCTACCCTGAACATGTTTATCAAGCGGTAAATGAAAATGCGATACGTTCAGAATTAGTTGAAGGTGGTAATGGTATTATGGGAGCTGCTGTAGGTATTCCTTTTCCTGTACCAGCTAATGGCTTAGAGGCAATATGGAATCACACTTTACGCTATCGTGGTGAAAGTGTTACACGTCGAGGTGGACAAGCGGCACCAACGGCTTCTGGTGACTATACCTTTGTAGGTCTACAAGAAACGTTATTATTACCTTATAACGTTAAAGGTGCATCGTATAAAGAGCTTGAAAAAACAAATATTTTATTTAAGTTTAAGCAAAAAGTTTCAGAGCCAGCTCGGTTAGCTGGTACGGCTTTATTGGTTCATGAAACGATGGATCAAGTTAAAACGCCACGTCAAGCATGGACATATAATACAGGTCAACGTCGAGTTCGTCGTGCACCCAATGTTGCTTATGATGCGCCAGGAACAGCATCGGATGGATTAAGGACTACTGATGATTTTGATATGTATAACGGTGCACCAAACCGTTATAACTGGGAGTTAAAAGGGAAAAAAGAGTTACTTATTCCATATAATGACTATCGATTGCATAGTGATAGCGTGAAATATAGTGAAATATTACAGCCAGGTCATATTAACCCAGAGCTTGTACGTTACGAAAAACATAGAGTTTGGGTTGTTGAAGCTAGCCTAAAAGAAAATACTCGTCATATCTATAAGAAGCGTGTTTTCTATATTGATGAAGATAGTTGGCAAGTCGCGGTTACTGATATTTATGATAACCGAGATGAGTTATATCGTGTAGGTATCTCTCATACCATTAACTATTATGAAGTACCGACACTCTGGTCAACGTTAGATGTTTTCCATGATTTACAATCACGTCGTTATATTGCGTTAGGTTTAGATAATGAAACTAAAATGTATGACTTTTCTAAACAGTTAAATGAACGTGACTTTACTCCTTCAGCGTTAAGACGCGAAGGCCGTAGATAACCTTCAAATGAATAACGGCTGACATCTGTCAGCCGTTTTTATTTAAATAGTAAGTAGAGTATTTTTCATTATGCGTTTTTTAGCTATTATTTTCATTATCCTTATTAATTTTTGTGTGTTTCAATCCATCGCTTCCACAGGCCTCATTCCATCAGTCAAATCGAATTTAGCTAGTAAATCATTATTGTTAGGTATTACTAAAGTTTCTGAAGAAAAGCTTATTGTCGTTGGACCACGAGGTCATATTTTAACTTCAAGTGACGGTACTAATTGGCTGCAAGCTAATGTACCTGTTCAAGTTACACTGACCAATGTTTATTTCTTTAATGAACAGTTAGGTTGGGCCGTTGGTCATGATGCGACAATTTTACAAACCACCGATGGCGGTGATAATTGGCAGGTTCAATATCATCACCCCGAATTGGAGAAACCTTTTTTTGATATTAATTTTACAGACTCACTTCATGGCATTGCCGTAGGCGCTTATGGTTTAGTTGTGCGAACAACAGACGGTGGGAAAAGTTGGCTAAATGAATTTCATCATGAATTTTTACTTAGCGATGATATCGACTACCTTAAAGAGTTAAAAGGCGAAGATGAAGAAGCCTACCTTGATGAAATCGCTTTTATTTTGCCACATTTTAATCGCTTGATGCGTGATGGTCGTACCTTATTCTTATTAGGTGAGGTTGGTTTGTTAGCAAAGAGTAATGACTTTGGTGTTAGTTGGCAGCCATTTGATGAGATTTATCAAGGTTCATTTTTTGATTTAGGTAGAACTAAAGAAGGTAATTTAATCACAGTCGGTTTACGAGGACATGTCTTTCGAGGCATTAAAAATGGTCGTGAGTGGTTGAAAATAGATACCAAAACAACGGCATTACTCAATGATGTAGTTTTAGCTGATGACGAACGTATTTTTATTTTAGGTAATAATGGTGTATTACTTGAAAGCACAGATGACGGAAAAACTTTTCAATTACGTATTCAGGAAGACGGTAAAGCACTGATCGCTGGTGTATGGTTTAAAGGAAAGTTGATTGCAGTTTCAGAAGTTGGTATTAAAACTGTTGATTTACCATAAGATTGATTTTCAAGTTAATCGTTTAAGATAAAAGATAATTGATAAAAGGCATATAAAATAAATATGAAAATTTCCCTGGTAAACCGTTTAGAAATTGGCTTGTTCCGCCATAGACTTTTTGTACTGATGTTGTTCGTTGTCGCTAGTGTCTTTTTGTTTTTTCAAGCCACACAAATTAAACTTGATGCATCGTTTACTAAAAACATCCCTCTCAATCATAGTTACATGAAAACCTATTTAAAGCACCGAACTAATTTTGGTGGCGCAAATAATATCTTAATTTCAGTGTGTGATAGCAGTGGAGATATTTTTAACCCCGATTTCTTTACATCTTTGAAAGGTGTGCATGACAAATTATTTTTCATCCCTGGGGTTGACCGTATACAAGTCAAGTCTCTGTTTTCTCCAAGTACGCGATTTGTCGAGGTTGTTGAAGACGGCTTTGCTGGTGGACCTGTTATTCCTGCTGACTTTCAAGCAACGAAGCAAGGTTTATCAGTAGTTAAAGGTAATATTGAAAAGGCGGGTGTTGTCGGTAGTATTGTTGCTGATGATTACAGTTGCGCCATGGTGAAAGCGGCATTACTTGATTTTAACCCCGATACAGGTGAAAAACTTGATACCTTAAATATTGCTCAGAAGTTGGAAAACGAGGTCCGAGCAGAATTTGAAAACGGTAATATTAGCGTTCATATTATTGGTTTTGCTAAAATGGTGGGCGATGTTGCTGAAGGTGCAAAAGGTGTTGTGCTATTTTTTGTTATTGCACTCGTCATTACGGCTATTATGGTTTACATCTTTAGCCATTCAATTAAATTGACCTTTTTACCTATATTTTGTTCTCTAATTGCTGTGGTTTGGCAGATGGGTATGTTATCTAGTCTGGGTTTTGGTTTAGACCCTATGTCTATACTCATTCCATTTCTAGTCTTTGCTATTGGGGTGAGTCACGGCGTTCAAATGATTAATGCTGTGGTTAAAAAAGTAGGCCATGGCTTAACAACTCGAGCGGCAGCGCAAGCTAGTTTTAGAGCACTGTTAATCCCAGGTGGTATTGCCTTGTTGAGCGATACTGTCGGTTTTCTAACCTTGTTATCTATAGATATTGGTATTATTAGAGAGCTTGCAATAACCGCCTCAATTGGTGTGGCGATGATCATTTTAACTAATCTTATTTTATTACCAATATTACTTTCTTATATCAAAGTTAAATCAACAGCTAAAGTAGGGCAATTAAGTGAAGAGGGAACTGTCTGGCAAGCGGTGGCCTGTTTAGCCAAAAAAGGACCTGCATCAATAGTTTTAGTCTTAACGTTGATTTTGTACGTTGTCGCTTTTTATCAAGGCCAAAATTTAAAGATAGGGGAGTTACATGCAGGTGCGCCCGCCTTGCATGAGTCATCTCGATATAATCAAGATACCTTTTTAATCACTGACAAATACGCTATTAGTGTTGACTATATGTCTGTGATTATCGAAACAACACCTAATGCGTGTACTTATTTTGATCTTATGGATACTATCGATGAATTCCAATGGCGCATGGAAAATGTTGCGGGTGTGCAGTCTGCAGTAAGTTTAGCTTCTATTTCTAAACTAGTGAATGCAGGTTATAACGAAGGTAACCCCAAATGGCGTGTTATTCCTCGTAATCAACAAACGTTAGTGCAATCAATAGCTCGCATACCTTCTTCTAGTGGTTTATTGAATAATGACTGTAGTGTTATGCCGGTTATCTTGTTTTTGGAAGATCATAAAGCTAACACTATCAATATCGTGCTTGAAGCGGTAAAGAAAGCAGCTTTGGAATTAGGTAATGACCAAATACAGTTCAAATTAGCCTCTGGCCCTGTTGGTGTTATGGCAGCAACGAATGAGGCCGTTGCAGAAGCGCAACTGCCGATGATGATTTATGTTTACGGTGCCGTTATTGTACTTTGTTTAATCAGCTTTAGAAGCGTAAGAGCAACATTAGTGGTGGTATTACCTTTATACGTAGTTTCTACGTTAGCACAATGGCTTATGACGAGTCTTGACATAGGTTTAACCGTATCTACATTACCGGTTATTGCTTTAGGGGTTGGTATTGGGGTCGATTATGGCATTTATATTTTATCTACTATGAGTTCGAAATTAAAAGAAGGCGAGAATGTACATGATGCTTACCTTGCTGCATTAAAAGAACGTGGCAGTGCTGTATTAATTACCGGATTAACTTTGGCTATTGGTGTGTCAACATGGTTCTTTTCAGATTTAAAATTCCAAGTTGATATGGGGATTTTGTTAACCTTCATGTTTTTAGTGAATATGCTAGCCGCAATTATTGTGTTGCCAGCGATTGCTGCTTTTTTATGGTCAAATAAAGAAGTTGTTAAAGAAACACGGTTAGCAGGTAAAACAGGAGATTAATTAAAAAACCTTCTTTTTTCATTGTTTTTTAAAAGCTTGCCAATTTAAATTGAGCAAGCTTTTTTTATTTTTATTATTACATTTTTGCATAATTAAACAATAATAAGAGCTTTTAACCAGTATCTATTTAGCTTAACTGCATAAACATAGGATGCTGTAACAAAAACTGTTCACTTAATAGTAAAATCTCTTCCATTACAGTAGCTTTAATGTAAAAAAATACTCGCAATAGCTTAAGTTTATTCATAAAATCCCCCTTATAGTCTATCTTTATACAAAATAGGTAGATTTCTAAAAAATAATAACAATAAATTTACTTTTTTGGTTACAGAAAACAACCGAAAAAGCAGTAAAAAAAACAATTAATTATTTTAAGCTTTCTTGTTAAAAGGAAACACCCATGGCGTTAGTAAACGGTTCACCCTCAGTTATACTTAACAATGTAGTAAAATTAATAAATCAAAAAGTAGATAAACAAACCGCTCCGTTAATCGAGAAGTTTACTCACTTATTGTATGGCAATATCTCTTCCTTAGATTTAGCTGATCGTAATGATAGCGATATGTATGGAGCCACATTAAGTTTATGGAGCTCCCTTAATGAACATAAAGATGAAGCACCAATTATTCATGTATTTAATCCATCAGTAAGTAAAAATGGCTGGAAGTCTAGCCATACTATTATTGAAGTGATTGTTAAAGATATGCCGTTTTTAGTCGACTCTATTCGTATTGCATTAAACCGTTTAGGTTTGTCACCACATTTAATGCTTAATGCACCATTAAAAATAATTCGTGATAAAAAACTAGAAGTTACCGATCTTGTGTCAATCGTTGACAACAAGTTTAAGGCGACTTCTGAAGAAACCATCTTCTTAATTGAAATTGACCGTCAAGCAAATCAAACCGAGTTAGACTCAATCAAAGCTGAATTACTATCCGTTGTTGAAGATATTAGTCTTGCTGTTAATGATTGGCAAGCTATGCTCAATTGTTTAAATAGTGTGATTAGTAACACTAAAAAAGCCAAATTACCTGGTACTAAACAAGATAAAGACGATACCTTAGAGTTTTTGACCTGGCTGTCAGTAAATAACTTTACTTTGATGGGATATCGCTCTTATGACGTCAAAGCCGTTAAGGGTGATATTTCACTTGAAGCAAACATTGATTCTAGTTTAGGTTTGATGAAAAATTCAAAGGGCTCAAAAACTCGTTTAGTTTCAAGTTTGAATGAAACTGGTCGTGAAGTAGCACTAGGAGAAAGTCACCTTATTTTAACTAAGACTAATTCATGCTCTAGGGTACATCGTCCCGCTCAGCTAGATTATATTGGTGTGAAACGTTTTGACGCCAAAGGTAATGTTGTCGGTGAAGACCGCTTTATCGGTTTATTTGGTTCGGCATATTATACGAATAGCGCATTAGAGTTACCGTTAATTAAATCTAAAGTCATGGCTGTTTGTAGTGCCTCACCTTTTGCTAAAGGCACCCATGATTACAAAGCCTTAATCAATATACTCGAAACGTATCCAAGAGATGAAATACTACAATCTTCAAAAGAAGAGCTACTTAAAACAGTGACGGGTATTTTGCAAATGCAAGAACGCGATTATTGTGGTTTGTTTGTTCGTCGGGATGCCTTTGACCGTTTCTATTCTTGTATGGTTTATGTGCCGCGTGAGCGTTATAACACTAAATTACGAATCGAAACGCAAGAGTTATTGCAGGAAGTCTTTAATAGTAGTGAAGAAGTTGAATTTACCACCTTCTTTTCAGAGTCAGTACATGCCCGTACGCATTATGTTGTTCGTGTTAACTCTACAAAAGCAGAAATAAACGTGAAAGAAATTGAACAGAACTTAAATGAAGCTGCCCGTACCTGGGACGATAAACTTATTAGTGCTTTAGGTGCTAACCGTGGCGAAGCTGATGCTAAAGCGTTAGGCCGTAAATATGTAAAATTCCCACAAGCATATAAAGATGAAGTATTGCCGGGTTCTGCAATCGCTGACATTGAAAAGTTAGAAAACATAACTGATGACAATAGTTTAGAAATGTTGTTTTATCAGCCACTGGAAGAAAAACCTAAAAGTCGCTTTGTTAAACTAAAGTTATTTCACAAAGGTGATCCAATTCACCTAAGTGACGTGCTACCCATGTTAGAGAACTTTGGTTTGCGTGTTATTGGTGAAAGTCCTTTCGCTATTAAAACTGCAGAAGGTGAAATTTATTGGATCCTAGACTTCTCAATGTTAGTTACAGGCAATGGCGAGTTTGATTTATACAAAGTTCGCACCTTATTTCAAGACGCTTTTGCCAAGGTTTGGTCTGGAACTTTAGAAGACGATGGTTTTAACCGTTTAATTTTAGGCGCAGGTCTAGAAGGGCGTGCGGTTTCTATTTTACGTGCTTTTGCTAAATATGAACGTCAAATAGGTGGTCGTTTTAGCCAAAGTTACATTGAAGATACTTTTTCGCGATACCCTAATATTGCGGAATTGTTAATTAATTTGTTTAATTTACGTTTTGATCCGAAAAGCAAACAGTCTGTGAGTGCTAAAGAAAAAGCGACAGATAAGTTGTTAGCAGATATTGAAAATTCTCTTGATCATGTTGCCAACTTAGATGATGACCGTATTATTCGTCGTTTTGTTGAAATGATTAGTGCCACTATTCGTACCAACTATTTCCAAAAAGATGCGAATAAGAACGATAAATCGTATATTTCGTTCAAAATTTTACCAGAGCAAATTAGTGAGGTGCCTTTACCAGTACCAAAATTTGAAATTTTTGTTTATTCACCTCAAGTTGAAGGTGTGCATTTACGTGGTGGCAAAGTCGCGCGTGGTGGTTTGCGTTGGTCAGATAGGCGAGAAGATTTCCGAACTGAAGTATTAGGTTTAGTCAAAGCGCAACAAGTTAAAAATGCCGTGATTGTTCCTGTTGGTGCGAAGGGCGGTTTTGTTTGTAAACAACTGCCAGACGGTTCACGTGCTGAAATTTTTGAAGCGGGTAAAGAGTGTTACCGTACCTTCATACGCGCTTTATTAGATATTACAGATAATATTGTTGGCGGTGAAGTTGTACCACCAGTAGATGTAGTGCGTCTAGATGAAGATGATGCTTATCTTGTTGTTGCTGCAGATAAAGGTACTGCAACTTTCTCTGATATTGCTAATGGTATTTCTGATGAGTATAACTTCTGGTTAGGTGATGCTTTTGCATCGGGTGGCAGTGTTGGTTACGACCATAAAGCAATGGGTATTACAGCAAAAGGTGCATGGGAGTCCGTTAAACGTCACTTCCGTGAAATGGACATTGATTGCCAAAGCACCGACTTTACCTGTATTGCTATTGGTGATATGGCAGGCGATGTTTTTGGTAATGGCATGTTGTTATCAAAACATATCCGTTTACAAGCAGCCTTTAACCACATGCATATCTTTATTGATCCGAATCCAGATTCAAAAAGCTCGTATGTTGAGCGTGAACGTTTATTTAATTTACCAGGTTGTACTTGGGAAGATTACAATAAAGAATTGATTTCCAAAGGTGGTGCTATCTTTAGTCGTCATGTTAAATCAATTAAGTTAACACCTGAAATCAAAAAAATGTTGGGCACTCAAAAACAAAGCATGGCACCAACAGACTTAATGCAAGCTATTTTAACCATGAAAGTGGACTTATTGTGGAATGGCGGTATTGGTACTTACGTTAAAGGCAGTAAAGAGACACACTTAGAAGTAGGTGACAGAGCTAATGATACCTTGCGTATTAATGGTTGTGATTTACAAAGTAAAGTTATTGGTGAAGGTGGTAACTTAGGTTTAACACAACTAGGACGTATCGAATACGCCGCTAACGGTGGTCGTATCAATACCGATGCCGTCGATAATGCAGGTGGTGTTGATTGTTCGGATAATGAAGTTAACATCAAAATCTTGCTTAATAGCTTGGTCAAAAATGGCGACTTAACGGTTAAACAACGTAATAAAGTGCTTTATGATATGACAGATGAAGTAGGCGATTTAGTTATCGAAGACTGCTACCGTCAAACACACTCTTTATCTATTACCGCGATGCGTGGTGCTAATCAATTAAAAGAGCAAGTTCGCTTTATACATGAGTTAGAACGAACAGGTAAGCTAGACCGTGCATTGGAGTACATTCCAGATGACGAAGAAATTACGGATCGACTAGCTCAAGGCAATGGTTTAACCCGCCCTGAATTATCCGTATTGCTTGCTTACAGCAAAATGGGCTTAAAAGATGATTTAATTCATGCTGAAATCACCGGTAATACCTATCACGATAGTTTGTTAATTAATGCTTTCCCGCAGCAACTACGTGATAAATATCAAAAAGAAATGCAACAACATCCATTGCGTGCTGAAATTATAGCGACTAAATTAGCCAATAAAATTGGCAACGATATGGGCTTTAATTTTGTTAACCGTATGCAAGAAGAGACAGGAGCTTCCGTTGCTGAAATCGCAAATTGTTATACCATCGCCAGTGCTGTTTTTGAATTTAGTGATTTCTGGAACAAAATTGAAGTATTAGATAATAGAATCTCGACAGCTATTCAAACTGAAATGTTATTCCAATACCGTCGTACGGTACGCCGAGTGACACGTTGGTTCTTGCGTCACCGTAATAAGTCCTTAGCCATTGGTGAGTCTATTGCGCTTTATCAAGCGACCTTTATTACCTTGTCTGAACAATTAGCAAGCTTTATGAATGCAGATGAAATGGAGTCTTTAGTGCGTGTTGCTAAAGATTTAGTTGATGCTGGCATTCCGAAAGATATTGCTAACCGTGTTTCTCAGCTAAGTACTTTATTCTCAACCATGGATATTGCTGAAATATCGAAAGAAAACAACTGTACTACAGAGCAAGCGGCGAACCTATACTTTAAACTTGGTGCACGTCTGGAATTACATTGGTTCTTAGATCAGATCACACGCCAAGGGGTTGCTAATCATTGGCAAGCATTGGCTAGAGCTTCGTTTAGAGAAGAGCTTGATTGGCAACAACGTTCATTAACTTCTGTCGTCTTACGTTGCCAATGTGAAAGTCATTTTGCTAATTTAGATGAGTTACTTGATGAATGGATCGAGGCTAACGAGCAGCCATTAGAACGTTGGAAGCACATTTTGGCTGATTTCAAAGTAGGACAAACTCATGACTTTGCTAAATTCTCAGTGGCTTTGCGTGAGTTAATGTTGCTTAGCTTAAACTGTCAGCCAGTAAGTCCTAAGTTGGTAGATTAGTTTTTTTAACTAAGATTTCACTCGCATATTGTAATGCTAGTATTAACTGATAAAATCCTCGCCTAGCGAGGATTTTTTTTAACTTTTTTTAATTAATGCAATAGTTGCATCTAACGTAGCTAATGCAGTTAATATAACAAAACCGAGGCACTCATGTTCTATCCAGCGATTCGTAAAGTACTTTTTCAGTTTGATGCAGAAACTATTCATGAATTAACCATTAAAGGTTTAAAGAGTACGGGTAAATCAGCGCTTAATATTTTCTACAAACAATCAGTGCCAAATAGACCCGTTACCGTGATGGGTATTAACTTTCCAAACCCTTTAGGTCTAGCCGCAGGACTTGACAAAAATGGTGAGTGTATAAATGCTTTTGATGCGATGGGTTTTGGTTTTGTTGAAGTGGGCACGGTAACGCCACGCCCACAACCTGGCAATGATAAACCTCGCATATTTAGGCTGCCGGAAGCCAATGCAGTTATTAACCGTATGGGCTTTAATAATAAAGGCGTCGATTATTTAGTGTCACAAGTACAAGCCGCCAACTTTAAAGGCGTCTTAGGTATCAATATTGGTAAAAATAAAGATACGCCAGATGAAAACGCTAAGGATGATTACATTCACTGCATTCGTAAAGTTTATGATTTTGCAACTTATATTACTGTAAATATCTCATCACCTAATACGCCAGGGTTACGTTCATTACAATACGGTGAAGCGCTGGATGCGTTATTATCAGCATTAAAAGCAGAGCAAACACTTTTAGCTGAACAGTATGGAAAATACGTACCTATTGCGGTCAAGATAGCACCGGATCTTAATGAAGAAGAAATCAACTCTATAGCACAGTCACTAATTGTTAATAATATGGATGGTGTTATTGCGACGAATACGACGTTATCAAGGGAAGGAGTTGATGGTTTAGCACATAGCAACGAGCAGGGGGGGCTAAGCGGTCAACCCGTAAAAGAAAAAAGTACTACGGTTATTAAGTTACTTGCCAAAGCACTTAATAATAAGTTACCTATTATTGGTGTCGGTGGCATTGCTTCAAGCGATGATGCTAATGAAAAATTAGCAGCAGGCGCCTCTTTAGTGCAAATATATACGGGCTTTATCTACCAAGGACCACCGGTAGTTAAAGAGATTATCAAGGGCTTATAAGCCTCATTTTTTTTACTAATATTATTAGGGTTGTATGGTTCTATTTAACTTGGTTAATAGTGTGAATTTCTTTAATTTGAACCATACAACGCATCAACAAGTAAATTTAAGTCATAATAGAAGACCTTGCTATGAGTCATGGTGTTTATGAATAATGATTTTTATGAGTAATGATTTTTATGAGCAATAACCCTACCAAAATTCTCGTCATTGATGATCGCAGTGATATTCGCTTAAGTTTAGCATTATTGCTTGAAGATCATGGTTACACGGTAATCGAAGCAGATAATCCTCAAGTTGCTCAGTTAATGTTAAAACAGCATGATGTAGCGCTAGCGTTACTGGATATGAACTTTACTTTAGATACCACTTCCGGTGAAGAAGGTTTAGCTTTTTTAACTTGGTATAAAGCAAGTAATATTCATTTACCTATTATTGCGATGACCGCATGGTCTAATGTTGATTTAGTGGTTAAAGCGATGAAACTTGGTGTTAGTGATTTTATAGAAAAGCCATGGAAAAACAGACAACTAATACATGTCATTGAACAACAACTTGCGTTAACTGATTTACAACAGCAAAATGCCAAACTAAAGCAACAGCTAAATAACAAACCTGAGTCAGCAACTAATTATCAATGGCGCTCACCCTGTATGCTGAATTTGTTACAGCAAATTAAAACTGTTGCGCATACTGATGTAAGTGTTTTATTGACGGGTGAAAATGGCACGGGTAAAAGTGAGCTAGCGAGGTTTATCCATCAGCATTCAACACGAAAAAATGAAAGTTTAATTAGCGTTAATATGGGCGCTATTGCTGAAAACTTATTTGAAAGTGAAATGTTCGGCCACAAAAAAGGTGCATTTACCGATGCCAAAGAACCCCGTATTGGTCGATTTGAATTAGCAGAAAACGGTAGTCTTTTTCTTGATGAAATTGCTAACATACCATTATCACAACAAGCTAAGTTATTGAGAATACTTGAAAACGGCGAGTTCGAAGTATTAGGCTCTAGTAAAACTATTAAAAGCAATGTTCGTTTGATTTCAGCTACAAACGGAAAGATATCTACGCTTATTTGTGATGAACAATTTCGTGAAGATCTTTATTATCGATTAAACACCCTTGAATTTAATTTACCTAGTTTGGCAGAGCGTCGTGATGATATTGTGCCGCTTGCACAGTTTTTCATTAATAAATTTGTGACTAAATATAAATTACAACATTGTCAGATTAAACCGGATGCAGAGCAAGCATTGTTAGCCTATCACTGGCCGGGAAATATTCGTGAGCTTAGTCACCTGATTGAACGCGCAGTATTATTATGCCAGCATTGCGAAATTAGCCTTGATGATTTGCCATTACGTCATAGCAATAATAAGACTAACCATCAAAGCAGCAATGTTAAGTACAATGAGGGTACTGAACAAAGTCAATTACCTTTCATGACGTTAGAAAAAGCAGAATTTAACTTAATTAAACAAGCCTTACTACAAACCAATAACAATATTCCTCAGGCAGCAACACTTTTAGGGTTAACTAAGTCATCTATGTACCGTCGTATAGAAAAACATGATATCGATGTGTAATACTTAGCCGATGAAAAAAACACGCAGTATTAAAGCCAAGTCATTAGAGCAATACTTAAATCAGTATTTAACACTGTTGGTCGTGCCATTATTACTGTTGACTTTTGTGGTGACGTGGCAATTAAAATGGCCGTGGTGGGGCATTGTTTTAAGTGAATTATTTATACTTATTTATGCTTATCGTTTAACGAGTGCAATAAAACATAATACATTAGAAAGCTTCCAACGAGCAAGTTTGCAACTGGATGCCATTGCCCAAGAAGATTATAAACTTTACGCTAGGCCAATATTTTCTAAGGGGCAAGTGGCAGATTTTCATCTACAGTTAAATGAACTCAGTACGGAATTGCAGTTACAAAAATCATGTTATGATCAACATGTATTTCTTGTCTATCAACTTATCGGGCAGCTTGACGCACCTATTCTAGTTTTTAATGCCAAGCAACAACTTACCTTTGCCAATGACGCTTTTTATCAATTAAAAAGTCAACATTGGCAATTATTTCGCCATGCATCGCCACAATTTTTGGGCTTAACTAAACTTGAGGGTCATTGGCATTTTCAACTGAATGACACTACAACGAATAATGAGCCAGAGCGTTGGCAAATAAACCAAAGTGAATTTATCGACTCAGGTGAACAGCATTTACTTTTAGTTTTTGTTGATATTCAATCTGCACTAAGGGCAAGTCAACTCAATGCATGGCAACAGATTATTCGAGTGTTAGGGCATGAAATTCGTAATTCTTTAACACCCGTTTCATCAATGGCAGAAAGTCTTGCTGATAAAGCAGATAATAAACGTGACAAAATGGCATTAACCGTTATCACTGAGCGATGTATGCATTTGCAAAGTTTTGTTGAACGATATGCGAGTTTATCAAAGCAGCTAACTTTAAATTACCAAGCCATTACAGTGATTGATTTCTTTACACCCTTGATGGCGCTTTATAATGCAGACGAGAGTAATGAATTTTCCGTAAAGCTGGCTAGCCAAGTAGAATTTATTGATGGTGATAAAAGCTTTTTAGCGCAAGTATTTATTAACTTGTTAAAAAATGCAAAAGAAGCCAAAGCGAGTCAAGTCAGAATTCAGCTGAGCGCTCAACTAAATATAAAACAATCAAATGAACAGCAGGGTCATGCTGGAATGGTATTAATTGAAGTGATTGATGATGGGCATGGTTTTAGTAATTTATCTAATCTCTTTGTTCCTTTATATAGTACAAAAGAGCAAGGGCAAGGTATTGGCTTAAGTTTCTGTCGCAACATTATAGAACAGCATCAAGGCAGTATTAGCCTTGTCAATAATGCTTTGTTAAATGTAGATGAGCTTGGTGTTACTGTTGCCATTCATTTACCTATAAAGAATTGATATATTTCCAAGCTAATTGAGTAACTCAAATGTCCTTAAATACGCAGTTTCAGCTAGCTTAGATATAAAGTTCATTTTCGAAACATATCGTGCCGATTACGTACTAATACTTAACGATAATATTTTTTTATAAATAGTTTGGATGTAACGTATTGTTTTAACATATATTAATGATGGTATGTTTCTTGATGTAACATTGTTACAAGTTAACGCTTGTAGTTGCATTAGAGTGAGTTAAACTGCCGGACTGTCATAATACGGACTGTTTACAAATACCGTTTATAATATAAATAAAAAGAGAGAGTAAAGTTAAATGAGTTTTTTGAAAAAAAGTATTTTAGGTGCAGCGATAAGCATGAGTATTCTTGTTTCAGGTACTAGTATGGCAGAGCCAGCAGGCTCATTAGATCATGCTAAGTATGCGACAGAACTACGTCAATCAATATTTAAGTTACTTGGCAGTAATATGGGGCCGTTGGGTGCAATGGCCAAGGGTAAAATTCCTGTCGACGCTAAACGAGTTGAAAAAAATGCTGTTCGTATTAACCAATTATCAATGATGATTGCTGATTATACCCGAACAGATACCACTAAGTTTGATGTTAAAACAGAAGCTTTAGCCAAAATTTGGCAAGAGGGTGAACACTTCTCTAAAGATATCGATAAGTTAACATTAGCGTCAACTAAGCTAATTGCAGCAGCAAAAACTAACGATGAAAGTGCAATAAAGAAAGCGATTGGCGGTGTCGGTAAAACTTGTGGTGGTTGTCATGATCACTTTAAAGCAGAGTAATTGCTAAATGATACGATAAACCGTTTGGTTTATGTGTAACAGTACAAAAAAGCCCTTGATGAGATAACTCATCAAGGGCTTTTTATTGCACATTTCAGTTTATTTACTGTCTTATCACTATATTGCTTACTAATAATAATACTCTTCTACTACGGGTACGTTGATCACAACTAACCAGTAGATAAATGCAGTACAAGCGATAGCAATAATAATTGCGAGCATAATTTTTGAATGCGGAATAGCATCCGTTGTACTCATAAGTTGGCTCGATTTTTTACCTGTGATCATGGGCAAGACTAAATTTTGTTTTTTTACTCGCCAATAATAAGCGATAGCTGCGAGATGTAAGACAATAGCCGCAATCATAAAATCAAAGGTATTGTGATGTAAAAAAAACATTACTTTTTCAAACTCTTTACTCAAACTGCCGTAATACGGGCCAGATGAAAATATGTCATCATTAATAAATAAACCACTGATCGCTTGCAGTGATACTAAGGTAATCATAAGCACGACCATCAGAGCTCCGAGAGGGTTATGACCGGCGTTATTATCTTTAAACTCGTTGTTTTTTAAATTTTTTATATAGTGAATTACTGTTTTAGGGGAAGGGATAAACTGAGAAAATCGGGCATGTTTAGGACCAACGATTCCCCAAAGTATTCTAAAAATTAATAAACCTAAAGCGACATAACCAAGCTGCATGTGTAACTCAACTAATTCACCTTTTTGCTCTGAAGTATACCAAGCCGCTAAGATGGTAATAGCAAAACTCCAGTGAAATAGTCGTAAAGGTAAATCCCAAATTAAGTGTTTCTGTGTCAAAACTATCGCCCTTTCTTGTGTAATTATCTTGCTGCTCGTCATAATACCAATTTGATTAAATTTCTTCCTAGCTCAGGGCTATGCTTGATGTTCAATAACAAGGAAAATTTGTTTCGGTTTAGTCATTCTAAATCAAATAAATTTAACGATGTTAGTGAGCATCGAGCAAGCTCCCAGAGGGCGAGTTTAAAAGGCTTACATGCTGCGTTATTGATTTTGACAAGGGAATAACCATTCTCTTCAATCAATGCCTTGCCTCTAAGCCTTTTAATTCTCGCTGAGTGGGAAAGAACTTAATCAATTTGGTATAAAGCACATTTTAACCAATTTGCACTAACTTTTCAGTTTTAAGATGTTGCAAAGCGTATTGATATTGAACTCGTCTCGTCCGATATCGAACTTAGGTTTTTTTTTGTTTAATACCTTGTTTGTAAGTTACTGTTATTAAACATTAATAAGTATGGCATGAATTTGGCTAAGTTAAAGTATTACCAGATAATACTATTTATAAAAACTTTATTTCTATGGATAAAATAAAAAGCAAAAAATCAACAAAGGCCATTTATCAAAATAAATGGTTTTTAGCGCTATTCGTTTGTGGGATTGCTCTTATATGGTTATCGGTCAATAAAGGTTTTGGTCAAATAACGCTTGCCCGAGAAAGTTTATTAATTGAAACGGTGCAACAAGGGGATCTTGATGTGGTTGTTGATGGTTATGGAAAATTAATCTCTAATAAACAATTACTCATTAGTGCGCTGACGAATGCTAGGGTAAAAGAAATAGTGCTAAAACCTGGGGCACTCGTTAAACAAGGTAGTGTCATCGTTCGGTTAGAGAACCCTGAACTACAACAACAAGTTGATAATGAACAGCAGCAGGTTATTCAAAAACAGGGCAATTTACGTCAGTTAAAATTAACGCAAAAAAGAGAGTTATTACTTGAGGAAGCAAATTTAGCGCAAATTAAGGCGCTGTTACAAAGTGCAGCACTTAAACGTAAAGCTGAGCAGCAGTTGTTAGCGAAGGGCATTGTATCTAAATTGACCTTTGAGCAAACTAGACTCAACGAAGTACAGTTACGTCAACGGCTTGATTTTTTAAAGTTACGTACCGAGCAGCTAAAGCAAGTACATATTGAAGGCATAAATATTATGTCACAAGGTATTAAACAGCAAAAAGTACGTTTAGCTATAGCTAAATCGCGTTTAGTGAGTCTTGATGTTAAAGCTGAATTCTCAGGTGTTTTACAAAAGCTATCTGTTGAATTAGGACAAAATTTATCAGCAGGACAAACCATAGGATTAATTGGCAGTGTAAGTGATTTAGTTGCCATTATTAAGGTACCACAAAGCCAAGCACAGCAAATAGTATTGGGGCAACGAACCGTCATTGATACTCGTTCAGATGAAATTGTTGGTCAGGTCGTTCGAATTGACCCTATTGTAACTAACAATACGGTCAGTATTGAGATTTCACTACCGAAAAATTTACCTGCCAGTGCAAGACCTGAACTTAATGTTGATGGCAAGATCACTATCGCTAAATTGTCGAATATCTTGTATTTGAAAAGACCCGCCAACATCAAGTCTCATACACACACATCACTTTATAAGTATGACAAAGACAGTCAACAAGCCAGCCAACAGTCTATTCAATTTGGTCAACAAGCAGGGCGATATATTGAAGTGCTTAGTGGTGCAAAATTAAATGAACACTACATTATTTCGGACTTGGCCAATATTAAAGACAGTGTTAGCACATTAAATATTAATTAACTCTTTTAGAATAAAAAACAAATTTAAAAATTAACAGGGAAATAACAATGAACCAGAATAAACAAAATAATAATATCGCGATACAAATGAACAATATTTCTAAAGTCTTTGAAACGGAAGCTTTAGAGACTCATGCTTTAACAGATATCAACTTGATTATTAACAAAGGAGATTACGTGTCAATCTCTGGACCGTCAGGGTGTGGTAAGTCGACTCTTTTATCCTTGCTGGGTTTATTAGATATGCCGACATCAGGTCAGTACTTGATTGAAGGCGAAGATGTTAGTCAGCTGTCACTTGATCAAGCTGCAGAAACCCGTAATAGTAAAATAGGCTTTATTTTTCAATCGTTTAATCTGATTGATGAGTTATCTGTATTTGATAATGTTGCTTTGCCACTTCGCTATCATAGTGATAAGCCAGATGCTCAAACGATAAAAGCACGTGTAACAGAGTGTTTGGCGCAGGTTTCTATGACACACCGTACTAGTCATAAACCTAATCAACTTTCTGGTGGTCAACAACAGCGTATCGCTATTGCCCGCGCCTTAGTCGCTAATCCCGCTATTTTATTAGTTGATGAGCCTACGGGTAACCTAGATTCAAAAAGTGGTGACCAAGTGATGGATGTATTAGCGCAGCTAAATGCAAAAGGCACGACCATTTGCATGGTAACCCATGATCCTCGTTATGCAGATATGGCTAAAATTCAGTTAAAGCTCCTTGATGGCGCTATCTTAACCACGCCAGCAATGAAAATTGCGAACTAATGATTAAACATTAGGAGACAAGATGAAACATTATTTTTTTCAGGTAAGTTATTTAGTTAAACAAGCTTATGTTAACTTAAAGCAAAAACCTATTTTTTCCTTGAGTGTTATTACAACGATGGGTATAACCCTGGGTGCATTAATTGCTGTGATCACGCTAGCCTACGTGATGTTAATCAAACCGTTACCTTATCCTGATCAAGAGCGACTTTACCGCGTTGAGCATCAACTTATCAGTAATGATAAAAAAATTGATGGCCGTGCATTTACTTATCCAAATTTAATGCACTTATTTAACAAACAAAGTGTTTTTGATGAAGGTACTCTTATATATTTTGATGGTGCAGTGCTTACTTCAAGCGCGACTGAACCCATGGTAGCAATATCTTATATTACGCCGCAGTGGTTTGATTTGTTCAATACTAAAATGGCGTTAGGTAGGGCTTTTGAAAAAAGTGAACAACTGAATAGTTATAATCCTGTGGCCATATTAAGCTATCAAACATGGCTAGAAGAATTTAATGGTGCTGCTAATATTCTTGAGCAATCGTTGAGTTTATCTGGCATAAATTACCAAATTATTGGCGTATTAGAACAAGATAACATTGAATTGCCATTGGCTGGTCCTGGTTTTAAAAGCCAGTTATATATTCCATGGGATTTTAACTCTATAAGTCATGAGCAACGTAAACGTTGGGGTAATGACGATGGTAATTTACTCTTTATTGGTAAGCTCAATGTAGAAAGTACTTTGTTATCTCCAACGCAGTTAAACCAAAAATTAACGATCTTAGTTAATGAAAACTGGCAAAGGAATGTTACTGATATCAACTTTTTTAAGGGTTGGTCCATTAACCTGCAAGTTGAAAGTTTGAAAGACTTTATTATTGCTGATAACAAACGCAGTATTTATTTGTTACTTATTGGCGCTTTGGGTCTGTTCATTATTGCTTGCGCTAATATTGCTAACCTATTTGTTTCTCGCACGGTGGAACGTCAGCAAGAATTAGCTATTTGTGCTGCTATAGGCGCTTCCAAAGCGCAATTATTTAGTACTATCTTGTCGGAAACTGCGTTGTTAATGGTCTTAGCGATTGGCGTTAGCCAGTGCTTTGTTTTGATCGTATTTTCAATAATGCACAATTATTTATCTGATTTTTTACCGCGCGTTGACGAACTTAGCATTAATGCTGTGACGTTAGCGGTTTCACTTTTTTTACTTGTGTTACTCACGCTAACCTATTCACATATTTGTAGACAAATGATCAATTACCGCAAATTGAACAACAGTTTGCAATCAAGCGGGAAAGGTAACGGTGTACAAGTTTCTAAACGAGTAAGAAATATACTTATTAGTAGTCAAATAGGTGTCGCCACTATTTTGGTCTTCATTAACATTGCACTTTATAAAGATGCTGCTCAATTAATAAAGCAACCATTAGGTTATCAAACTAAGGATATTACTTCGATTGTTTTAGCACTACCTAATGTAGAGCGAGATTTACGAGCACAAACCGTAATCGCATTGAAATATGAATTAAGTAAAAACCCAAAAATTATCGACGTAAGTCAGTCTATGCGCCCTAGTGGCTTCGGTACTACAGCGCTTAGAGCCGATACGACTAACAAACGGTATACCGCCCAAGGTAAAGATATTGACGAACGTTACTTCCCCATGATTGAACAAACACTTGTTGAAGGTGAAAACTTTAGCGTTGCAGATATTAAGGATGATAATGACGTCATGATCGTTAATGAGGTATTTGCCAAGCGACTTGCTCCTATGGGGAGCGTTATAGGTTTCACTTTTAACGAAGGCACGCGCATTATTGGTGTGGTAAAGAGTATTAATATTCCAGGTCGTCAAAGTATTGAATCACGTTTCTATTATCCGGCAAGCTTAGCAAGAAATATGCTCTTGATAAAAGTAAAAGCAGGACAAGTTTTTAGTCGTGATGAAATGATGATGAGTTTGAAAAAAGTATCAAATAAATTGAGTTTATTTAGTTTTACTTCTTTAGATGAATATAAATCACAGCGCTTGTTTGCTGCAAAAGCGACTGCCTACACTACCATCACTGTCACAGTACTCACGTTATTTCTTTCGGGCATCGGCTTATATGGGATTTTAAGTTATAGCACTCAGATGCGCCGTTTTGAAATTGGTACTCGCTTAGCTATCGGTGCAAAGGGGAGCGATATGGTTAAACTCATCATTAAAGATAATGCTAATGCGATCTTACTCGGCATAACCGCAAGTATTGTTATTCTAGCGACTTTAGCTTTAGTGTTTAGTGAATATTTAAGCGAGCAACTTAACTGGCAGTTACTGCCAATATTATTGCTGACCTTAGTTATGAACATCGTCATTTCTTTATTTGCCTGTTACCTACCATTACGTCAATACATTAATAAACCAGCGATTTATAGCTTGAAAGGAAGCGAATAATGAATTCATATTTATATTTAGTTAAACAGGCTTATCTCAGTCTTAAGAAGAAGCCGGGTTTTGTTTTTAGTGTCGTGACTACTATGGGTATTACTCTAGGGGCCTTGTTATGTGTGATAACACTAAACTATTTGTTACTGGTTGAGCCACTGCCTTACCCAGAGCAAGACCGTCTTTTTGTAGCTGAACATCAACTTATCGGCGCAGAAAAAGAAGAGAAAGGTAATGCTTTTAGCTATCCCGGATTAGTGCATTTATACCAGAGTAAAGCCGTATTTGAGCAAGCAGCGATGATGATGTATGGCCAAAATGTGATCGTTTCTCACAGTAGCCAACCTTTGGTTAATATTGCCTATGTGACACCTGATTTACATCAGATATTAGCATCGCCAATGATTCTAGGTCGGATATTTGATGCCAGCGAAGCCTTAGATAGCAACAATCCTGTGGCCATGTTGAGTTATAACACCTGGATGCAGAAGTATGATGGCAGTGCTGATATTCTTGAGAAAAAAATCAACTTAAGTGGTGTCAGTTACAATATTGTTGGGGTTTTGGCTGAAGAGTTTGTTGAACCTGAATTAGCGACAATTGGACGAGAAACACAAGTATGGCTACCATGGGATTACAATCAGGCGGGGGAATGGCAGAGGAAGCATTTTGATAATATAAACGATAACCTTACGTTTATTGGCCTATTGAGGAAAGGTATTAGTCAAAGCCAAGCACAACAGCTTTTAACCCCATTAGTGAATGATCGCTGGCAAGAAGGTCTTCCTACTGATGATGACTTTTTCAAAGGCTGGACAATCGAGATGCGTATACGTTCGGTTAAAGACGTTATCATCGGAAAGAGCGAATCTATTGCAGTAATGTTGTTAGCGGGTGTGGTTGGTTTGCTATTGATAGCTTGCGCAAATATTTCTAATTTGTTTATGTCACGTACTGCAGAAAAACAACGTCAAATGGCGATTCAAGCAGCACTTGGTGCCACTAAAAAACATTTATTTAAAGTGATATTTGTTGAAACTAGTTTGTTGATGTTTATATCGATCATACTGGCATTGGTGCTTGCCAAGAGCGGGTTCTATATTATGCAGCAATATTTGGACGTAGTATTACCTAGAGTAAGTGAGTTAACCTTGAATCCGTTCACACTTGGCTGTGCCGTGTTGGTGACTATTGCATTTGCGTTGTTTTTCGCTAAATTAAATACTCGTATTATTAATTACCACGCACTAAATATTACCTTACAAAACAGTGGTAAAGGTAGTGGTTTACAAATATCTAAAAAGACTCGCCAAGTATTAATTACCAGCCAAGTAGCCTTAGCAACAGTGTTAGTATTTGCCAACTTTAGTTTGTTTAAAGGTGCGGTAAAAACCATCAATGCTCCGTTAGGTTTTATTACCGAGAATATATCGACCTTGACCTTGAATTTTTCATCAACCGATTTTCCTAGTCAGGAAGAGGCAATCTCTCTGATGGCAGATATCATGGAAGAGCTGGAATCATTGCCGCAAGTTGAGTCGCTTAGTCAATCTAGCTCTCCTCTAGAAGGTTTTGCGACTAGATCGTTGACCAATACGGTTAATAATGAACATTACACCCCGTATTGGAAGCGGGTAGATCATAGGTATTTTAATATGGTTGATCAGCAAATAATACAAGGAGATAATTTCTCTATTGTAAATCGCCAAGACAACGCTAAGGTAATTATGGTTAATCAGACCTTTGCTAAGCAATTAAAAGCTGATGGCGATGTGCTGGATATGAATTTATCAACCGGGTTACCTGATCCGTTTAACATAGTCGGAATTGTTAAAGATATTACTGTTCCAGGCGATAGTGAGGCAGACTTAGAACGTTCAGTTTTAGACACAGGTGTACCGCGGGTCTATGTTCCTAACTGGCTTAGCGGAAAAAGTTTTATGCTTAAACTTAAATCTGGTCAATCTGTTAGTCGTGAGCAACTGGGAAAATTGATAGCCGGGGTCGATTCACGTTTTTCTGTCTTTAGCTTCAATGCTGTATCTGACATGCTTACCCAAGGGTTCTTTACTGAAATAACCATTGCAGTGATTACTGCAGTATTAGCAAGTCTGGTGTTTTTACTGGCAGGCATAGGTTTATATGGTGTTATAGGTTACAGCATCCAGTTAAGACGGTTTGAGTTAGGCGCTAGGATGGCAATAGGAGCGACACGGAAACATCTTGTTTTTATGATCATTGGCGATAACATCAAGGCAGTATTCGCAGGTTTCATCGGTAGTATCATGCTATTTTCCTTTGCCTATATAGGGCTGAGTCAATACATACAACCATTCCTTACATGGCAATTAATACCGATCATATTGGTTAGTCTGCTATTGATAATGATGGTGACCTTGTTTGCTTGTTATTTACCGCTGCGCCAATACATTAACAAGCCAGCGATTTATAGCTTGAAAGGAAGCGAATAATGCATTCATATTTATATTTAGTTAAACAGGCTTATCTCAGTCTTAAGAAGAAGCCGGGTTTTGTTTTTAGTATTGTCACTACAATGTCGATAACATTAGGTGCACTGCTTTGTGTCTTAACGTTAGTCTATGTGATGATATTTAAGGGACTGCCGTATCCTGACGCTGAACTCTTATATAAAGTTGATCACATCATGACTAATAAAGACAATAGCCGTAGTGATGCAAACTTTAGTTACCCAAGTTTGATGCACCTTGCTAAAAATCAAACAGTTTTTAGTGATATAGCCTTAAGTTATTATGACAAGCAGGTATTAACCTCACATGTAGCGCAGTTAACCATGTTAACTACCCATGTAACGCCAAAATGGTTTGATCTGTTTCAAATGCCAATGGCATTAGGGCGACATTTTTCAAATGATGTTGGACTCATTAGTGATATTCCACAAGCGGTATTAAGTTTTGATACTTGGCAGCAAGTTTTTAATGGTGATGAAAATATAATAGAGAAAACAGTTCGTTTTCGTGATGTAACTTTTAAGGTGATTGGCGTGAGTGCTCAATCATTTATTGAACCGCAATTGATGGCTGCTGATGGTGACAATGTTGGCTATAAAAGCCAAGTTTGGTTAACGTGGAACTTTAATAGAATGAATGCACGCGCGAGAAAATCTTGGGGTGCGGTTAATGAAAACTTAATTTTTGTTGGTAAACTAACTGATGATATTTTGCCAGCACAAGCTGAACAGCAATTAAGCCCTTTAATCAATGAAAAATGGCAAGCAGGGGTTGCAGAACAAGCCTTTTTTGATGGCTGGCGTATAGATATAGGTTTAACATCACTAAAGTCTGCGATTATATCAAACCATCAAGAAAGCGTTTTATTATTACTCATTGGTGTACTTGGTTTAGTGTTAATTGCCTGTAGTAATATTGCTAATTTATTTATTGCACGCATGGCACAGTTACACAAAGTATTGGCGATATCCGCTGCTGTTGGTGCAAAAAAATCTCAACTATTTAAATTACTGTTAGCTGAATCAGCACTCTTAATGTTTAGTGCCTTAATAATCGCGCTTATTTTTGCAAACATCGGCTTTGCTGTATTACAACAACATTTAGTGCAAGTTTTTCCGCGTATTGATGAAGTTACTTTGAGTGTTTTCACCCTGGCCTGTGCTTTGTTCTTCGCTTGTTTTTTTGCACTGTTTTTTGCACTGCTAGGTAGTAAAACCATTAACTATCAAACGATTAGTTCTCAATTACACAGTGGTGGTAAAGGAATAAGTGTCCAGGTGTCTAAAAAACTTAGACATCTTCTTATCGTTAGCCAAGTTACCATTGCCAGTGTTTTAGTTTTTGGCAATATCAGTTTGTTCACTGGGGCACTTAAGGTTATTAATGAACCGTTAGGCGTTGACACGGCAAACTTTGTCGATGTCGATTTTTCTACTATACGTCGACCTACACAAGAAGAAAGGGATGGTCCAGTACTGGGTACCGCAATAAAGAATAGCTTGTTAGCGTTGCCACAAGTAGAAGCGGTCAGTAATTCACAATCACCGTTAAGCGGTTTTAATGAATGGACGCTAACCAATATTGAAACAGATGAGCATTTCATTCCTGAAGTTAAATGGGTTGATGAACAATATTTTCAATTAATTGGTCAGCCATTACTTGCCGGAGACTACTTTACTTTAGCAGATATTCGTGAAGGATTTACCGGACCTGAAGGTAAAGTAGATAACATGGTGATCATTGTTAATGACGAATTAGCTAGAGACCTTGTACCTGAAGGTAGTAGTTTAGACGATGCCTTAGGGAAAAAAGTCCTCATGGGATCAGAAGAATTATTTACGGTAATTGGTATTGTTAAAGGTATGAAAATGCCTGGCGAAAACATTCCCGTACGCGCTTATGTGCCAAGTTCAGTACATTCAATTAACATGGTGGTAAAGCTTAAACCTAACCAAAGACTAAGTCGTGAGGAAGTTGTTGTTGCGGTAAATGAAGTCACTAGTTTATTTGCTTTATTCTCGATGAAAGATGTAGAAAAAATACATCAACAGCTTTTATTTAGCCAAAAGGCTACCGCATTTACTACGGGTGGGTTAGCGCTACTTACCATATTTTTAGCTGCCTTAGGCTTATATGGGATTTTAAGCTATAGCACTCAAATGCGCCGCTTCGAAATAGGTACACGCTTAGCCCTAGGTGCGAAACGTAGTGACATTATCAAACTTGTGGTATTGGACAATTTACTGGCTGTTATTTGGGGAGTGTGTATTAGTTTATTTATTTTGTTTGGGCTAATGATTGGATTTAATCAGCAATTGCAAAATATTATTAATATAAGTTTATTACCCTTATTTGTCGTGACTTTATTATTGATTCTTATTATTGCATTTAATGCTTGTTATTTACCGTTACGCCAGTTTATAAACAAACCTGCCTTGTATAGTTTACGAGCTAGTGATTAGTTGAACTGTGTTAAATCATATCGACTAGCAAGTTATTAACTAATTCAGTACCATAGCTTTGTTGAATCTCAATAATAGAGTGAATTTGCTGCGTCACTTTAAAGTAATCTACCAGGTCATCTATAAGGCCCTCTATAAGGTAATTTAAATGAATAAGTTTGTACTGTTAGCCATCGTTGTCGCTATTTTAGCCTTCTATTTAATGCGTTCGAACGCGAATAAAGAAGCTGCAAAAATTAATATTGCGACTGGCTTCGAGTTTTTACAAAACAATAAAAGTGAGCCGGGCGTCATAGAAACAAAATCTGGCTTGCAATATAAAGTATTAACTGCGGGGACGGGTACTGAAAACCCAACCGCATCATCAAAAGTAAAAGTGCATTACCATGGTACATTGCTTGATGGTACAGTATTTGATAGCTCAGTTGATAGAGGAAAGCCAATAAGCTTTGGTTTAAATCAGGTTATCAAAGGTTGGACCGAAGGTTTGCAATTAATGGTGGTAGGTGAAAAAACGCGATTTTATATTCCTGCTAACTTAGGTTACGGCAATAGTGCGACGGGTAAAATAACTGCTGGTTCATTATTGATTTTTGATGTTGAGTTATTGGCAATTAATTAAGAGTTGTTAAGCATTAACCCAGTGGAAACTAGTCATGACACTTTTATATGGCTAGGTTACATTGATTAACAGGGCAGTACTGGTGAGTTATTACTTTACGTTTTATACTCAAGCGGTCTTTTTAACATCAAAATAATAATTTTCGCGAGAACTTTAGTATGAATAAAAAATTGAAAAAAATAGCTTTACCTATACTGTCTATCGCCGTACTGGCAGGTTGTGGCGCTACAACAACCGATAACGTCAAAGAAAACACAGCAACAGAAGTTAATGCCAGTTATAACAGCATTAATACAGCGCAATTAATTGAACACGTTAAGGTCTTATCTTCTGATAAGTTTGGTGGTCGCGCACCTTCAACGGAAGGTGAAAAACTTACCCTTGACTACCTTACTGAGCAATTCAAAAAAATTGGTTTTAAGCCGGGCAATGGCGACAGTTTCTTACAAGAAGTACCTCTGGTTTCTATTGAAGCTTCTACTGACATGACACTCGTTATTGGCGATAAAAATTATCAATATGGTACCGATATGGTATTAGGTAGTAGTCGCATTACTGAGTTGAGTGAGTTAAAGAATTCAGAGCTGGTTTTTGTTGGTTACGGCGTTAACGCACCAGAATATAACTGGAACGACTATAAAGATCTTGATGTCAAAGGTAAAACGGTCGTTATCTTAGTCAATGATCCTGGTTTTGCTACGCAAGACCCAGCATTATTTACCGGTAATGCTATGACTTATTATGGTCGTTGGACATATAAATATGAAGAAGCGAGTCGTCAAGGTGCGGAAGGTGCGATTATTATTCATGAAACGGCACCCGCGTCATACGGTTGGTCAGTTGTCAAAAATTCATGGTCTGGTCCACAATTTGGTTTTCAACGTGATGATTTGAACAAAGGCCGTGTAGCGGTTGAAGGTTGGGTGAGTAGTGACGTTGCGACTGAATTATTTAGCAAAGCAGGTTTAGACTTTGCTAAAATGAAAAAACGTGCGGCACAAGGCAGTTTTAATATTGACATGGGCAATTTAGATGCCTCGGTTACTGTTAAAAATACTATCAAAGAATCTGTTTCTTATAACTTTATTGCTACCTTACCGGGTAGTAAAAAAGCTGATGAACATATTTTATATACCGCTCATTGGGACCATTTAGGCACAGACTTAAGCCTAGCAGGCGATCAAATTTATAACGGTGCTCGTGATAATGCGACAGGAACAGGCGCTTTGATTGAGGTTGCTGAAGCTTTTGCTAAATTGCCACAAACGCCAGAACGTTCAATTACTTTTATGGCGGTAACTGCAGAAGAGCAGGGCCTGCTTGGTTCTAAATATTATGCAGCTAACCCTATTATTCCCGCAGCAAAAACCGTTGCGAATATTAATATGGATGCGCTTAATGTAAATGGAAAAAGTAAAGATGTTGCTGTTTACGGCTTAGGTCAGTCAGAATTAGATAATTACTTAACTACCGCAGCATTAAAACAAAATCGTACTATCTCTGGTGATCCTCGACCTGCAGCAGGTATTTATTATCGCTCAGATCATTTTGCATTTGCCAATGTGGGTATTCCTGCCTTATACGCTAAAGGTGGTGATGTAGCTGCTGATGAAGAAACTGCAGCTTTAAGAGAGAGATTAAATCCTATCTTAGCAAAGTGTTACCATGGGTTATGTGACCAATATAGCGATGATTGGGATTTAACGGGTGCTGTTGAAGATATGCAACTTTTCTTTGAGATTGGTGTTGAATTATCAAAAGAAAATGTCTGGCCGCAGTGGAGCAAGACCTCTGAGTTTAAGCGCTAAACTGTACTTAACTGAATATTTAAACTAAATACCTTAGCTAAGTATTATAAATATAGAGCTTAAGTATATTGTTTAAATTTATTGCTTAAATAAAAAGCGGTAGTGATTAATCATCACTACCGCTTTTTTAATGGGGAAGGCTCATAAAAATGAATCAGTTATTGCGTAGCAGAGCAGGTAACTAACGTTTAAATCGTAGTATGGCTTCTTTATATCAGTTTGTTTTTTTTGATAACAATTGATTGAGTTGGTCAATTTTAGCCTCTAATACCATAATATCTTCTTTTGTTGCTATCACTTGTTTTGGTTTGCCTTCCTCTTCATGCATCATTTGCATGGCATCAACGATAATACCGATAAATAAATTAAGTACGGCAAAACTGGTGATAATAATAAAGGGCACAAAAAATAGCCACGAGAGAGGGAATAACTCCATTGTTGGACGAACGATGCCCATAGACCAACTTTCTAGCGTCATTACCTGAAATAAAGTATAAGCTGAAGCGCCAATATTACCGAACCACTCTTGCATATTGGCATCACTATGACTGCCAAATATTTTAGTGGTAAGCACTGCAGAAACGTAGAAAATAATACTTAATACGCCCACTACGGATGCCATACCCGGTAAAGAGTGAGCTAAAGCACCAATAACACGGCGCATTTGTGGCACGACTGAGAGTAACCGTAATACCCTTAATATTCTAAAGGCACGTAATACGGATAGTGCGCCACTGGTGGGTGCCCAAGAAACGGCGACAATAATAAAGTCGAACCAATTCCATCCTGAATGGAAAAATTGTTTTCGGTAAACAACAAGCTTAAGTAATAACTCAACAGTAAAAATAACTAAAATTAAATTATCTATTATATGTAGAATCGCTGTGTTTTCTTTACCAAAATTTGTCGTTTCGAGCCCTAGGGTTAGGGCATTAAATAAAATAAGAATAATAAGAAACTTTTGAAAGCCCTTACTCTCGACAAATATTTTTAAAGGTGTTTGTTTGGTGTTGCTGTTTGCTGACATGAAAGTTTCTCTGAGCAGATGACATGCTCTTATTTAGCTGTTGCATTAGGTATATACCCGTTGCCATTCAAGATGCTTGCTTCAGAGTGCTTGAGCAATTTCAATTCAAAGTGCAGGGGACATTACAACAACTTGAGGCAAGGAAAGTAATTTAGGTAGAGTATTTTAACTTGGCTGGCTATTGGTGATGTATGGTGAATTGTATTACTTTGTTACCGCGCATTATTGTAAAGGATGAATTTATCTTCTAAAGTTAAAATGAGAAAACACTTATACCCGTTGCCTTTCAAGATGCATGTTTCAGAGTACTTGAACAATTACAATTCAAGGCGCTTTGATGAAATAATGGTTACTCAGGAGAATAAGCTCCTGCATTCTCTAATAAGCTACATATATGAACCCACTCCGTTTGCAAGATATTTGATCATAGTGTGAGAGGAAATCATTGCTCTCATATATCCGGCCTATTTATGGAAGATTTTACTTCCTGGCCCCGATGGTTATTTG